>QMCD01000047.1_pt1 | contig 139509 bp, 133 predicted proteins | sample 1821841 | NCBI WGS metagenome assembly QMCD01 (sample SAMN01991225, study PRJNA193472) | Termite gut metagenome, whole genome shotgun sequencing project. | isolation source: worker | host: Macrotermes natalensis
AAAGAGGTGAGGAGTGAAATCGACATTGCTGCGGGGCTGGCATGAAGCTCATGGCGCCAGATTTGCCCCTTTTGCGGGTTTTGAGATGCCTATTCAGTATGAAAGCGGCGCGGTAAAAGAGCATCAGCTTTGCAGGCGTTCCGCGGGATTTTTTGATATCGACCATATGGGACAGCTTATCATTTCCGGAGACGGGGCGGGGGATGCTTTGTCGGCACTGGTATCGAACCGGATTCTTGATATGAAGCCGAATGAAGCCCGTTATGCCCTTTTGCTCAACGAAGGCGGGGTGATAGACGATCTTTTTATTTATAGGATGGAAGAAAGTGAGATCAAAGACGGCTGGTTTGTAGTTCTTAATGCCGGAAACCGCGAGCTTGATATCGAACATTTTAAGAAGATGCTTCCTCCGCATGTTTCCATGGAAGATGTTTCCGAGCAAACGTATATGATTTCGATTCAAGGTCCGCGCGCGGCAGCATTGATCGATGCCGTTTCAGGCGGAGCCCTTTCGTTGCTTTCCCGCGGAAGTATGGGAACCTGTAAGATTATGGGGATTCCCGTCCGCATCGGACGGACCGGCTATACCGGAGAAGACGGCGCCGAATTGTTTTATGACGCCTCTTACGCCGCGGAGCTTTGGCAGTTTATGTTGGATGAAGCGGAAAAACGCGGCATTGAAGCCGGTCCCATAGGGCTTGCCGCGCGGGATTCCCTCCGCTTTGAAGCCGGAATGCCTCTGCACGGTCATGAAATTTCTCCCGCGATAAATCCCATGGAAGCCCTGCTTTCCTGGGCCTGCGATTTTGAAAAAGATTTTGTCGGCAGGGAAGCCTTGTTAAAGATAAAAGAAAAAGGCCTTGAGCGGAAACTGGTTACACTCAATGTGACGGGCGGCGTTCCGAGAGAAGGCTATCCCGTGCTGAATGAACAGAGTGAGAAAATCGGAAGCTGCGTTTCGGGGATGTTCTGTCCGACAACGGGAACGTATTCCGCCAACGCCTTTGTTCCGCCCGCTTATGCCAAAGCCGGTACGGCCTTGGCGGTTTCCATCAGAGACAACGCAAAAAGCGCCGTTGTGATAAAACGGCCTTTATATATTCCGGTGTATAGACGGCTGTAAAAACTCGGTCAGATTTTTACAGCCGCCATAGAGAATTTTTTATTTCATAATTATGACGAAATAAAAAATTCTCTCAAGTACATTTGAAGAAAACTTTTAAAAACTGAAGTTTTTAAAAGATAACAATCAGGAGAGCAAAATGAAACTTGATCAAGACGCCCGTTATACAGAATCCCACGAATGGATCCGCAAAGACGGCGATGAATTTGTTATCGGTATTTCAGATCACGCGCAGCACAGTTTGGGGGACATCGTGTTTGTTGATCTTCCCAAAGCCGGAGCGGTTTTAGCGGCAAAGGCGGCATTCGGCGTGATTGAATCCACAAAAGCGGCGAGCGATATTTACATGCCCGTGGCGGGGAAGGTCAGCGCAGTCAATGAAGCGTTGGCAGATAGTCCCGACTTAATCAACAAAGATTGTTACAACGAAGGGTGGATTATCAGAATTGTTCCCGATAACATGGATGATTGTAACAAACTTCTCTCGGCAGAAGATTACGGGAAATTTTCGGGAGAATAATGGTGCCGTACATTCCAACGACAGATTCCCAGAAAATGGAAATGCTCAAGAAATTGGGACTCAATTCGATAGAAGAACTGTTTGAAGATATTCCAAAGGATCTGCGCTTCCCGCCTGTCAATATTGATGAAGGGCTGAGTGAAACGGAAGTTCTGTGTGTTATGCGGGAGCTGGCGGAAAAAAATGTTCACGCGGATCAATGCACATGGTTTTTAGGCGCGGGGGCTTATGATCATTTTATTCCGTCCGCGGTCGGAGCGCTTTCAAGCAGGGGAGAATTTCTTACAAGTTACACTCCGTATCAGCCGGAAGTAAGCCAGGGAACCTTGCAGGCAATTTTTGAATATCAGAGTATGATATGCGAGCTTACCGGCATGGATGTTGTAAACGCCAGTCATTACGACGGTGCGGCGGCATTAGCGGAAGCTGTTTTGATGGCGGCAAGAATCAGCGATGAGAAAAAGCTGATTTTTATTCCCGAAGGGCTCAATCCCGAATATAAAGCCGTGATAAAAACGTATCTTGCCGCGTTTCCGGTAACGCTTGAAGAATATAACGCTTCACCGAAAGAAGCGGCATTAGCGGCGGGAAACAATCTTGCCGCGGTGATCGCGTCTTATCCCGATTTTTTCGGCATCATTCCCGATTTGGACGGAGCGGCGGAAGCGGTTCACGAAAAGGGCGGACTTTTTATCGTTCATGCCGACCCTATCATGCTGGGGCTGTTTAAAAGTCCCGGTGTTTTCGGCGCCGATATTGTTACCGCCGAAGGGCAAAGTCTGGGAAACGAACTGAGTTACGGCGGCCCGTATCTTGGAATCATGGCGGTTACGTCAAGTTTGATGCGGCGGATTCCGGGACGCATTGCGGGCCTTACCGCCGACACACAGGGACGGCGGGGCTTTGTGCTGACGCTTGCCGCGAGGGAGCAGCATATCCGGCGGGAAAAAGCGGTTTCCAATATTTGTTCTAATCAGGGGCTGGCGGCGCTTAGGGCCTGCATCTACCTTTGTCTTATGGGAAAGAACGGATTGCGGCATTGCGCGGAATTGTGCTGGAACCGCTCTCATTACGCGGCAAAACAAATCGCGTCAATTCCCGGCTGTAAAATTGCGGAAGGAACTTTTTTCAAGGAGTTTGCCGTTACGCTGCCCTGCAACGCGGAAGTTTTGGCGGAAAAACTTTTCGAGAAAAAGATTGTTCCGGGTTTCCCCTTATCAAGATATTTCCCTGACAGGCCGAACGATCTTTTAATTTGTGTTACCGAGAAAAATTCTAAAAACGATATTGACGCTTTGGTGTCGGCAATCCGGGAGGCCGTAAAATGAAAAACCTCGAAACGCCTTTGGTATTTGAAATGAGCGTCTCCGGGCGGCAGGGAGTTTCTCTTCCTAAACACGATGTTGAAGAAACAGCTCTTCCGCAACATCTTCTCCGTGAAAATCTTGATCTGCCGGAATTGGACGAGCTTTCTGTGGTCCGTCATTTTACGAATCTGTCGCAAAAAAACTTTTCCGTTGACGGACAGTTCTATCCGCTTGGCTCCTGCACCATGAAGTATAATCCCAAGATGAACGAAGAAGCCGCCGCTATGCCGGGATTCCGCCGCACGCATCCTCTTTTGCCGGAATCTATGACGCAAGGTTCTTTGGAACTAATGTATAAGCTGCAGGAATCCTTAAAGGAAATTACAGGATTTACCGGGTTCAGTCTTCAGCCCGCGGCGGGGGCTCACGGGGAACTTACCGGCATACTGATGATAAAAGCCTATCATCAATCCAAGGGAGATGCAAAACGGGTCCGTGTTCTAATTCCGGATTCGGCTCACGGAACGAATCCGGCAACTTGCAGCATGGCGGGATTCATCGCGGAAACGATTCCGTCAGATGAAACGGGAGCGGTAAAGCTCGACGCACTGCGTGAAGCGTGTTCCGGAGAAAAGGCGGAAACGCTTGCGGGACTTATGATTACAAATCCCAGCACGCTTGGATTGTTTGAGCGGAACATTCAGGAAATTATCGGTATTGTTCATGAAGCGGGCGGTCTTGTTTACGGAGACGGCGCGAACATGAACGCGCTCATTGGGATTGTGAAACCCGGCGAATTGGGCTTTGATGTGATGCACCTGAACCTGCACAAAACGTTTTCCACTCCCCACGGCGGCGGCGGTCCCGGTTCGGGTGCCGTTGGAGCAGGTCCGTTGCTGGAAGATTTTCTTCCGGGTCCTATTATCGTGGAAAAAGAAGGAGACGCTTACGCGTTTGTGACGCCTCTAAAAAGCATAGGCCGGGTAAAATCTTTCAACGGTAATTTTTCTGTTCTTGTGAAAACATTCGCTTACATTCTCAGTCTTGGATCAAAGGGAATAAGGCGGGCGGCGGAATACGCGGTGCTCAACGCGAATTATTTAAAAGCCTTGATAAAAGATAATTACCCGGCGGCTTACGGCGAAGGCCGTCCGTGTATGCACGAGTTTGCATCTTCTCCCAATTTGGGAAACGATGTGCACACTTTGGATATTGCCAAGCGCCTTATCGATTATGGTTTCCATCCGCCTACCATTTATTTTCCGTTGATTGTAAAAGAATCGCTGATGATTGAACCGACGGAAACCGAAAGTAAAGAAACGCTGGAGGCCTTTGCCGAAGCCTTGAATGTCATCGCGGAAGAAGCGAAAACCAATCCTGAGCTTCTGAAAGCTGCTCCGCATGATACTCCTGTGAGCAGATTGGATGAAACAACGGCGGCACGGAAACCGGTTCTCTGTTGGAGAATGTTGATAAAAAACTGCGAACAGGCAGTTTAATGAAATAAGAAATTAATTATTTTAGAAACTTACATTAAAGGAGTATACCTTATGTCCGATAGCATGAATCCTTATGAAAGTCCCAGGACGGAATTACAGGAACAGAGAGCCGGGGAATCGTTTGGAGTCGTCACGGAGCCGATGATTGCATCGATGAAGCAGTCATCATCGTGGATAAAATTCATCGCAATATATGGGTATATATGCGCCGGTATCACTATTGTGTACGGAGTCGTGTCCGCATTTTCGACGTCTTTTATCAGTTATAGTTGGTGGGATCCAATTTTTAGTGTTCTTATAGGATTTTTTATCATCATTACAGGCATTGTTATTATTGTTCCGTTACGTTTTCTTTACAACTTTGGATCAAAAATGAACAGCTATGTGCAGACAAATAACGCAAGCTCTTTGGAACTTGCGTTTAAGAACAATAAATCTTTCTGGAAATTCTGCGGGATTCTTATGATCATTTCTCTTGCGTTCATTCCAGTATCATTAATTATTATGGGGATTTTATATGTCTGATACAATCAACCCTTATGAGAGTACTCAAACAAATCTTGACGAAGAAAAACCTTTGATTTCTCAAGACTTCTTCACCGCATCAACGATTGAATATTTAAAAGCTTCATCGCCGTGGATGAAATTTATGGGAATAATGAGTTTTATCGGCGCCGGAATATTAATCGTGGTTGGGCTTGCTATTATGTTGTTGTTTCCGATTGTGAGCCAGGTGTTGGATTTTGTTTCTGCGGGACTTGCCGCCGTATCATCGGTATTTGGTTTTATTTATCTTGCAATGGGAATCGTCGCGATTTTTCCTGCCAGGTACCTTTATAACTTTGCTTCAAAAATCCGTCTTTTTATAGAAACTAAAAATGAACGCGCCATGGAAATTGCCCTGAGAAATAATAAATCCTTTTGGAAGTTTAACGGAATCGTTGCGATCATTTCCCTTGCATCGATACCTGTAATTTTTATTATTTCAATTTTTGTAGCGCTTGCCGGAGTTCTGATGTGAAGGTTGTGTAATGTAATGAAATCGAAGCGTCAGACAGATACATCAATTATCGTTCAAACTCCCGAAGGGATTGAATTCAGTCTTTATCCTGCCGGGATGCTTATCCGCGCTTGTTCATACATGATCGATTTTGTGATTCAGGGATTGCTTTTCATTATACCGCTTTTTTTGTTTATCGACATCGTCATTGAATTATTCGGAACATGGCTGATGCTCCTGTATTTTTTTCTGCTTAACTGGTTTTATCATGTATTTTGCGAAGTGTGTTTCAAAGGTCAGAGCGCGGGGAAAAAAATTATGGGAATTCGCGTTGTCAGAAGTAATGGGTCCCCGATAAATCCCGGAGCGTCTTTTGTCAGGAACCTTCTCCGTTTTGCGGATACCTTCATGGGTTTTTATATTATCGCTTTTTCCTGCATGACCCTTTGTCCCGGCTTCAGGAGGATCGGCGATTTGGCAGCCGATACGCTTGTGGTATATACGCTTAATTCTCTGTCTCCGACACGGAAAAGTTCCATAATGTGGCTCCATAAATATGAAAAGATTGTTCCTCCGCGAAAATTATCCAACAGTGAAAAACAAAATATTATTCTTTTTGCGAAACGCTATCCTGTGTTAGGAGAAGTGCGGGCAAATGAAATTGCGAAAAAATACGCGGAAGATTTGAATGATCAGATTGATAAAACTGTCGGAGCAGGTTTGTCTTATTCAGCGTACCTTCTTGGAATTGCCCGCACGTTAAGCGGAGATTATTCATGACCCAGCAAAACTTTGTTATCCGCCGTCAGGCATTCTGGGATTCTGTTGAGATTGCAATTTCCGGCAGCAAAAAAATTTTTAAAAAAAATGCGGTCCAATTTCCGGAGATGTTTCAAGAGCTTACACAGGATTTAAATACCGCAAGGGCACATGGATTTGATCTTGATTTAATTGAACGGCTTAACCGTTTGGTTTTGGAAGGAAATCAAATTTTATATGGACAGCATTCCTGGTCCTGGAAACATATTATCAATTTTATTGTCAGAACTTTTCCGGAAGCAGTACGGAAAAGCTGGAAAGGGATTCTTCTGTGTCATCTGATTTTTTACGGGTTGGCATTTTTTGCCATTCTTCTTTGCACGCGGTTCCCTCATTTTTCCTATAAGATTCTTCCCCGGCAGCAGTTGGAATACATGAAAGAAATGTATGATCCTGACAGTTCTCATTTTCTCACTCCTCGTGATATTGAAAATGATGCCGACATGTTTGGATACTATATTTACAATAACGTGTCTATCGCTTTCCGGTCTTTTGCGGGAGGAGTTATTGCGGGTATCGGAAGTCTTTTCGTTTTGATTTTTAACGCTCTCTATTTGGGAGTTATTACCGCTGTCATTATTGATGCCGGTTTTTCAAAAACATTTTTTTCTTTTATTATAGGACACGGCAGTTTTGAGTTAACGGCTATTATTATCAGCGCGTATGCGGGCCTTATCTTAGGATACAGAATCTTTGTTACAAAGGGACTCAGCCGTACCGCTTCGATTAAGCAAGCCGGTATTACCGCTATACCTTTAATTATTGGCAGCACAGTTTTTTTGATTGTTGCCGCGGTGATAGAAGCGTTCTGGTCGTCAAGACATGTTTTTTCTTACAATGTTCATTTCATTGTTGGAATGCTCGGATGGATTTTAGTTTATGCTTATTTTGTTTTCTCCGGGAGAAAAAAACATGATTGAAAATTTCCAGTCGTTTTTAAAACTGCGTCCCCGGAGCAATTGGGAAGCCTGTGATTCCGGCATTCTGATCTGGCGGAATTCTATCGCTTATATTTTGCTTTTTATGGGTATTCCTTTTTTGTGCTGCGTTGTTTTTTTTGTATTTCTCACTCCTCAAATTAAAATATTCGGAACAATCATTCTTTGGTGGCTCAATCCTTTTTTTGACAGATTTATTCTACATGTTATCTCTGTGCGTTTTTTTAAAAAAGACGCGGACTGCAAAACAATTGCTAAAGGACTTATCAAAAGTATTTTTAAAGGATTAATCGGAGACATTGTCTGGAGAAGATTTAGTATTTACCGCGCGGCACGGCTTCCGGTGAGAATTCTTGAAGGCAATAAAGGGAAGATGATAAAACGCAGAATTAAAACTCTGAAAAATGGAGGCCTTGATTTTTGCGCGCTTCTAAGCGGCATTTGCATAATGTTAGAAATTGTTTTGTTTGGAGGATTCGCGATTTTTCTGTACGGTTTTTTTGCAGAATATTCTGATTTTACTTTTGATCTTATTTCAAATTATTCATTACAAGTTTCTTTAGTTATTTTATTTCTCGCATCGTTGATAATTCTGATTGTGGAACCATTGTACATGTGTATGGGATTTGCTCTGTATATCAACAGCCGGTCCGTTGTTGAAGGCTGGGATATTGAATTGGAATTTAATGCTATTATTAAATCAAAGCAATCTGAATCTGTAGACATGAAGAAAACGGTTTTTGGAAAAACAATTCCGCTTGCCGTTTTTATTTTAATCTTGTCGAATGTTATCCAGCCGCTGCAAGCGCAGGAGTGGCATCAGAATAATCTTGAAAAAGTACCGACAGAAATTTTAGACGAGATTTTGTCATCAGAGGATTTCGGCGGCAGTCATACAAGAAAATGGATTCGATTTAAAGAATTACATACTGATGAATCTTTTTCGGGGTTTAACTTTGATGAAAAAAATTTAAGAGAAATTGCGGGGATTGTTCTTCGTGCTTTGTTAACCGCACTTATTATTATCGGATTATTTTTTGCCGCATATCGTTTATACAAATCGAAAAAATTATTTCAAAATAATTTTGTTCCGTGGAGAAAAAAAATTGTTCCGGGATTTGTACACAAAGAAAATCCGCAAACACTTATTAATGACGCAGAAAAATTATTCAGAGACGGACAAATCAGAAAGGCTTGGAGTTTTTGTTTGTCCGCTGTTCTTGGACTGTATTCTGAATATGGAAACATCATCTTTGCTGTGAACGATACGGAATCTGATTGTCTTGTAAGAATCAATAATTCTGCTCTCTGGGGAAAAGAAGATTCTGCAAGATTAATATTGAATTGGATTAAACTTGCGTATGCGGACATTGAACCTTCACCGGAACAATTCAGCAGCGCGGTTTTTTTCTACGGCGAATTAAAAAACAAACTCTCCGCTGCCGGAGATATAAATGAATAGATATGTAAGCATCATTTGTATTATTGCCGCTATTATCGCCGCCGTTGGAGTTTTCGCGTATAATTTTTTCGAAATATACGAAACGGAAGTTTACGATTCTCCGTCCGCGGAAGTAAGAGCGAATGATTTTCTCGCGTTGGAACGATGGCTTATCAAGAACGGGCATCCAGTAACCATTTGGCCGCATACGCTTCCGGGAAATGTTCCGCAGATAACAGAAAATATTATTGCTCCCGATGCGTTGTCTTTTACCTGGGAAGAAAATACATTCGATGCGTTAACACCTGGGATTGAAGAACATATTGTTGTTCTCGACGCATTGTCGTTCATTTGGGAAGAAGATACTTTCGATGTATTAGCACCTTGGATAGAAAAAGGTAATCATCTTTTTGTTTATTATAATTTCAGGCAAGACGCATTCCGCGATAAAGATTTTTATTCTTTCGTTAATCACTTTGATGTAAAAATGATTACTCCTGATAATGAAGATGATTTTTCTTCTGAGACTGAAACGAATGATAACAATAGTCTTGAGAATGCTGAGCCGCAAAATCAAACTTCAAATGAAGCGGGAACAAGTTCCGGTGACTCTGAGAACCGGATTGATATGGATCAAATCATTTGGTTTAAGATAGATAATAACAGGAATGATATTTTAATGGCAGGGATTGATAACGAAACAATCAATCTTGTTTGTATTCCTTATGGAAAAGGAAGTGTAACATTTACAGGAAGACCTTACTTCATGCGGAATATCAATCTAAGAAAAAACGCAAACAGAATGCTGACCTGGAATTTAACCGGAGCGAAAGACGAAGACAAACAAGGAATTCTTTTTGTTCGGGAAACTGAATTTGAAAATACTTTTTTTCAGGATTTATTTCATGAAGGAAATATTTTTCCTCTGCTTATTTCTGTTTTTGTTTTAATAATAGTTTGCTTCTGGGGATTCATTCCCCGCTTTGGAAAAATTATTGCCGACGAAGAAAGTCCGGGCAAACCCATCAGAGAAAGATTTCTGGCGGAAGCTGTCTTCCTGAAAAAGTTTCATTCGCTTAAGTCTTATATTGATGTTTATGAAAAAACCATTCAGCAGCGGTTCAGAAAAAATTACGGAGAATACATCGACGATAAAAAAATATTTTGCTTGAGGCTTGCGGAAATTACAAAACTTGATGCGGCAATTATTGAACAGAGCCTTTATCCGAAAAGATTTGTCACGTCCGGAACATTTTTGAAGTGCATGAATACAATAGAAACAATTATGGAGCGTTTATGAACAATTATACTGCGGAATCAGCGAAAGAAGCTGTCGATCTTTTAAGAAAAGAAATCGCGAAGGCTTTTATCGGTCAGGATGATCTTGTGGAATTGATTATGATTACGATGCTTGCGGGCGGTCATGTTCTTTTGGAAGGCGTTCCGGGACTGGGAAAAACATTGCTCGTTCGCGCAATTGCAAAAGCAATCGGCGGTGAATCGAAGCGTGTACAGTTTACTCCGGATTTAATGCCCAGCGATATAACCGGAAACATCATGTTGAATTATAGCAGCGGGGAGTTCATCACAAAGAAAGGTCCGGTCTTTACCAATTTATTTATTGCCGATGAAATAAACCGCGCGCCCGCAAAAACCCAGGCGGCTCTTTTTGAAGCTATGCAGGAATATCAAGTGAGCCTTGACGGAACAAGTCATACTCTTCCGAACCCCTTTGTTGTTTTGGCTACGCAAAATCCTTATGAACATGAAGGCACCTATCCGCTTCCCGACGCGCAAAAAGACCGCTTCCTTATGAAAGTGTTGGTAGATTATCCTTCCAAGGATGAAGAAACAGCGATGATCACTCAAGTAATTTCACAGGGAACCGGTGCGGAACTTTTTCTTGATGATGTTTCCGCGGTTATGAACCCGCAGGATTTTATCGCTTTGCAAAATTTTATTTCTTCGGTAAAAGTTGACGCTTCAATTATTGATTACGCGGTTCGTCTCGTGCAGGCAACAAGATCGATACCGGCTCTTCAAAGCGGAGCAGGCCCGCGCGGAGGACTTGCCCTTATCCGATGCGCCAGATCGAGAGCGCTTATACAAGGCCGTGACTTTGTTCTGCCTGATGATGTGAAAATTGTCGCGGCTCCCGTACTTGCGCACCGGATTACTCTTTCTGCGGAAAGCGAGCTTGAAGGTTTGACCGAACAGGCAATCATTGAATATATTATAGCACAAACGGAAACACCGCGCTCATGAAACCGGGAATCGTCTTGTTCATTCTGGCGGGGGTTTTATTCTGCTTAGGGTTTGCGTCATTCTTTTTTTCGCCGCTTATTTTTATCTGGTTCATTCTGGCATCGGTATCCTGTATTCTCATTATCATCGATGCCTTGTTCTTTCAGTTTATGGATACTCTGGAAAGCAAAAGAGAAATTAACACAACCCTCGCGTTGGGCAGTTCTGAAAAGGTTGTTATCTCTTTGCGTCAGACCGGAAAATTATATCTGCCTGTAAGAATAAAACTCTTTGATCTTTATCCTGATTCCATGACCTGTAAGTTATTTCCTATTTCCTTAAACAGCAAAGGTCTCAGCAATGACGGTATTCTTCAATTTGAATATTCGATTATTCCTTCCCAGAGAGGCGAATGGGAATTTGCGGGACTGGAATTGCTTTGCTCATCTCCTTTGTTCTTTTGGGAAAAAAGAATTTTTCATAATACAAAATCTTCGGGAAGAACGTATCCTGATTTTAAAAAAATGCTCGGCCTAAACGCTAAAGAATTGAGAGGCATCACCGAACAGGCCGGAGTAAAAAATATTCGGAAGCGCGGTCAGGGTTTGGAATTTCAAATTTTAAGGGAATATCAGTTTGGAGATTCTGTTAAATCAATTGATTGGCGGGCTACCGCGAGGCGTCAAAAGCCTGTGGTCAGGGAATACCAGGAAGAACAGGATCAGCAGGTGCTTTTTCTTTTGGACACCGGCTACCGTTTGCATCGAAAAGAAAATGAATATCTTCAATTTGATAATGCGTTGAATGCGGTATTGCTTCTTTCGTACATCGCATTAAAACATGAAGACAGTGTTGCCGTCGGAACTTTCGGCAGTGAAGAACGATGGCTGCCTCCGCAAAAAGGAATCAGCGCGCTTTCATCATTGATGAATCAATTGTATGACCTGCACAGTTCTCCGGCAGCGTCGTCTCCTTTCTCCGCTTTGGAAAACGCTTTGAAGCGTTTGCACAAAAGAACCTTCATCGTGCTGATAAGCAACTTCCGCAAAGAAGACGGTGAATCACTCTCATGGATTTTACCGCGGATAAAACAGCGGCATCTGCTTTTACTCGTCAGCCTTAGAGAATTGGAAGCGGAAAAATTACAGACTCAACCGGCTCTTAGCACAGAAGCGTTGTTGGAAAAAGCCGCCGCGTTTTCTTATCTTTATAATAGAAACAAACTCTATAAAAGCTGGGAACACGGAGGACTTCTCACATTGGAAACTCCCGCGGAAAAACTTTCATCGTCCTTGATCAATACATACCTTGAAGTAAAACGGTCGGGAAGATTGTGATGTGAAAAATCCATCAGGTCTATTGTATTTATCGTCATATTCAGTCAGAATGTATTTCTTATGAAAGATTTAACAAAAGGAAGAGAATCTACCCTTATTATTACATTTGCGCTGCCGATGCTGGTTGGAAATGTGTTTCAGCAGTTTTACAATATGGTTGACAGCTGGGTTGTGGGCCGTTATGTGGGGAAAGAAGCATTGGCGGCGGTAGGAACTTCCTTTCCGATTGTTTTTTTGATGGTTGCTTTGGCAATGGGAATCGGTATGGGAACCAATGTGCTTGTTGCTCAGTTTTATGGGGCGAAAGAAAACAACAAAGTGCGGCTTACTATCGATACGGCCTATATTTGTTTGTTTGTCATGGGGATTGCCTTAACGGTAATCGGCTATGTTGCCGCGGATCCGGTGTTAAGGCTTTTAAGGGTTCCGTCTGATGTGTTTGATCAAGCGTCGCAGTATTTGAAGATTGTCACTATCGGTCTTATACTTGCTTTTGGATACAATACCGTGGGGGGAATCCTTCGCGGTTTGGGCGATTCCCTTACGCCGCTTTTTATGCTTATTGCCGCGACGGTCATCAACATTATTCTGGATTTGCTTTTTGTCCGCAATTTCGGCTGGGGAGTGGCGGGAGTTGCCTGGGCAACGGTCATTGCCCAGGGAGCATCGTTTGTGGGTTCGGTGATCTTTCTTAATAATACGCATGATGTTCTCAAGACGGATTTTCTACATTTAAAATTCAGCAGAGAAATATTCAAAGAAATTTTCAGGATAGGGCTTCCATCGGGAATTCAGCAGGCTTTGGTTTCGCTCGGCTTCATGGTGATGACGGCCATCGTAAACGGTTTTGGAACCATTGTCCTTGCGGGATTCTCCGTCGCCAGCCGGATCGATTCTTTTGTCTCTATGCCCGCGATGAATATCGGGATGGCGCTGTCTGGGTTTACCGGTCAAAATATAGGCGCCGGAGAAACGAAGCGCGTCAGCAGAGGCTTTCACGCCGCGCTTTTTATCGGTCTTGGGATAACGATTGTTCTGAGCAGCCTGATTTTCTTTTTTGGAAATATACTGATCGGTGTGTTTACCCCCGAAACCGATGTTATCGCGGTCGGACATGAATACCTGAAAATTATCGCGGTTTTCTATTTTTTGTTTACGATTATGTTTATTACAAACGGATTAATCCGTGGAGCGGGAGAAGCCTTGGTTCCCATGATTTCCACTCTTGCGGCGATGTGGATTGTCCGCGTTCCCTGCGCTATAATCTTTTCCAAAATATGGGGAACTCTGGGAATCTGGTACGCTATGCCGTCAGGCTGGCTTGTGGGAACGGTTATCGCTCTTGTATATTACAAAACCGGCCGTTGGAAGAAGAAAGCGGTAACCGGCAAAAAGATAGAAGCATTTGATATGTGAGCCTGTTTCAAAGCGCGTTTTCCGTTTTTCAATTTGCCGCCAATTCGCTCAAAAGTCAGTCTAAAATCAGTTGACAATTTCTCCCGTTTTTGATAAAGTATGTTTACTTACGGCGGCATAGCTCAGTCGGTAGAGCAAACGGCTCATATCCGTTCGGTCATAGGTTCAAGTCCCATTGCCGCTAATGTGTTTCTGGTTTGGTTGATGTGCTTCTTCGTGTCTTGCGGAGAAGTATCAACCGAGGCAGTGCCCGTCTTGATTTATTTTATTCATTGCTATTCGTTCACTGAAAAATATTCCGCTTCTCTTAATATTCTTTCCGCCATCCACTCTGGGATTAAGTACACAAAGGGACTGCCGCTGCTCATAGCCGGATGCTGACCATTTTCCAACGCGGGAGCGAAGAAGATGCTGAGCGATGAAAGATCGTCAAGAAGCAATTCAATCTTTCCAAAAGAAAAATCGTAATCGGAGGGAAGAGAAGCTGCCGCAAAATCCGCGGCTTCGCTTGTGAGCAATGATCTTACATGAGATTCGGCTTTCGCATTATCAACAAGCATAGCGGGGAAAGAATCAATCTGCCATGAAGTGCCGTTTTCACCGGAAACCCTTGATAAGGTATACGATGATTCTTGTTCCTCGTTGTTTTGCGCAACGGTTATGTTCTGAACCATTGCGGATGTCAGCGGACGGGAATAATGTATCAGCCTTAAATCGAACCAAGCATTTTGTTTTGCGTCGGAATAAAAAGTAAACTGGTCCGCGCCTGACCGGACTTCCGTATTTCCGTTTTTGCGGAGATAGATTTCATTTCCCGCGGAATTCCCCGATCCTATGAGCAAATCCAAGAGCGGTATTGTTGACGCTCCGCCGTACACGATAATTCTTGAAGCCGCTTGTTCTGTCACTCCCAGTTTTGCGTGAGAAGATAGAGACGACGCGGCAACAGGATACGCGGCTTTTACGGAGAGCGCGTTAAAAAGATCGTCCACCCGTTCTTGTTTTGCAGGATATTCATTGCCGCCCGCGAGGACATGCCAGACATTATTTTTTCTTGTCAACATGACAAGTTCGGAATTCAGACCGGCGCTTTTTAACACAAGACGGTCGGCTTGATCAATCCATGTTTTATCAAGCCATGTATAGAGTGAAGTTCTTGCGTTCATGTTTTGAGGATCAAACACAAAACCGGCAATGAGAATTAGCACACACGCTGTTATAAGTGAAATCAAAAAAATAAGTTTTGTTTTATACTTCATGACGCGCTCCGCTGCCGTTTTTCTTCCGTTTCCGAATCCGCACAATACCGATGATGATGATTGTCAGTGGAATGATAATCACATTCAGCGTCTGTGAAAACAGCATCACTTGGAGTTTTTCTGCCGGGTCGGCAATACGGTCAAGCCTTCCGGCCGCCCCCGCCCGGTTTCTGATTCCGATGATGTCATCATCATTGCCGAGCCAATCCGCGGCCTGCAGGAAAAAGTTCAAGTTATACTCGCTTCTTGTGTATTGAATAACAGATGATAGAAAATCCGTGTCGGAAACAACGATGACGCGGCTGTCTTTCGTTTCTTCCGGTAAATCCGGCAGTTCCGCGTATCCTTCGCGCTTTGGTTTTGGAACGCCTCTAAACCAACCGGGAAATTTTCCCGACAAAGTTACGGCAAGATTTTTCACGCCTTGGGATGACGGTTCTTCGTTATGCATGTCGTATTCTCTTTCGGGATTTAAAACAAAGTTCTCAGTCATGAGCCAGGCTTCGGAAGAACTCGTAAACAATATTTCCGAGTGAACTTCTTCAGGAAGATTGATGCTGATGGGCTCTGCCCAGAAAAGATCGATTCCGGAAAACCCTGCCGTTACAGGATGCTCTGCATTTCCATTCTGCGGCGGAACGCCTATCCAGAATGGATAGCGGGCCATGCGTATCTGCGTCTCTCCGTAAGGACCGCTTGTTTGATATGGAAAAGATAAAGCCGAGTAATCCAAAACTAAAGCCGGTTCCACGGTTGCGCCGTAATAAGAAACCATCGCGATTAAGCCTTTGTCCATCATCACGCGCGCGGACAAATCCATCCCGACAGCAAGCGTTTCGAGAGCAAATAAAACCTTCCCGCCGTTCTGAATAAAATAATCGACGCGGTACAAATCCCATTCATCCAAAACTTCCATGCCGCCCATGACGATTAAGAAGGACAAGGCTTCCGGAATTTCATCGCCCGGTAAAATCTCCCGCACTTTGTATCCGGCTTGAATCAATACCTCATTTGCGTAGGCATAATCTTCGCTCCAGATTTTATCCGGTTCGGAAAGCAGAACGCCCGCTTCCCTCACCGTTCCCCTTATGAGCGAACGGATTCTTGTCGTTACATCGTATTCCAACGTTTCCAGGGAAAATACAAAAGGAAGGACTTCGATATCTCCCATATATTCAATCGTGATTCCCGAATACACGGTCGTGATATTCGCCTCGTCCTGCTCAACCGTTTGAATCTGCTGCGGCAGAATTCCCAGCCGTTCCACAGCTTCGATCATCCCTGCTCTTGCCGGATCTTTTATTGTAAGGCGGATTTTCCCTCTGGAATACGCGGCGTATTCTTCAAGAAGATCTTCAATCTCTCCCGGAATAGGATGCAGTCTTTCTAATCTTTCCGAAAGATAATAGGTGATATTTACAAGCTCCGGAATTTCACTGTGGATATTTCTCGATACGCTTGAAATAGTATAGGCTTTGTTTTTTGTTAAATCCAGGCGGAACCAAAAACGCTGGCTCAGCATCAGCAAAAGAAAAACCGCGATGATAGTTAAACTCGTTATTACGATTGTCTGTTTCTTCATCACGAGCTCCATTTCTTAAACAAGATTACTCTGGTGTTGAGAAACAACCATAAGAATGTTGTAATTAAAAAGAAAGCCGCGTCCCGCGAATCAAAAAGTCCTTTGGAAAAACTTTCAAAATGAAAAGACAGAGAAATAAAATTAAAGAAATCCGCCGCCGCGCCGGGCAGATTAAATATCCGGCTTAAATCCGAAACAAACACGACAAGCAAAAGAACAAGCAATGTTCCTAAGAACGAAGCGGCTTGATTTTTTGACACGCTTGATAAGAGAATACCCAGCGCCGTACCGGACGCTCCGAGTAAAATAATCCCCGCGTATTCGGTGATGATGATTCCCCCTTCAAACGTTCCCAATGATAAAAGGCTTAAAGGAACAGGAAGCGTTAAGAGAATCATTGCCAAGAGCGCGCCGAAAGATGAAAAGAATTTTCCCAAGACTAAATCCCATTCGGAAAACGGCATGGTAATAAGAATTTCCGCCGTGCCTGTTTTATATTCTTCCGCCCAGCTTTTCATCGTGATAACGGGGATGACAAAAACAAATACTAAGGGGAACACCGAAAAAAACGGGCGGAAGTCGGCGGTGTCCAAGGCAAAGAAATGCTGTACATAAAAAAACCAGACCGAAACAAAGGCAAGAAAAAAAACCGCTATGCCGTAAACAGCCGGCGTTATACTGAAAACGAATAATTCTTTTTTTGCTAAAGCAAAAGCCCGCCGAGGCAAGGGTATCATTCCGCGTCTCCTTCTTCGTTTTCCTGGTTTGAGGATTTACCTAAAAATGGTGTTTTACTCCTGCTTGTTTCATGATAGCATTGGCAGTGTGTCTTGATTTAATTTTGACAGCTACGGGAAAACTATTGTTGTTCTTTGGGCTAAACCACATATCGTGATCTCCCTTGCCGTGTCTTAAAAAATAGCACCCGTTTTCGGATAAGATTTCACGGACCTTTTTTTCATATTCCGTCATTATGCAATCACCTTGGATCTGCGCTTGGTAATGAAATTAAGATACACTTCATGATATTCTTTACCATTCAGTTCCAGGATTTCCGGCGCCGCCAACCTCACTTGTTCTATGAGTAAATCAAGCGATCCATTTTCAAGCACGAGAGGTATCTCATCGTTTTGCGCTATCCAAACACGAGCATCATCATCCCAAAGAAGCAGAATCTCATATTCGTTCATAGCTATTTCTCCTGTTTTGATTATATGGTGTATTTACAGAAAAAGGAAGAAGGCGTCCGGCGGTTTTTTGGAACTATATTAAAGCACGATAAATGTTCCGCCTCATACTGACAGTTTTATGATTTTTCGTTTGTAAGTTTTACAAAAATATCTTCAATGCTCATCGTCTTTCTTTGCATGGAAAGTATTTTGAATGACGCGTTGACCGCCCAATCAAATATTTTTTCGCCGTCAAGAGTATCTTCTTTTGCATCAAGAAAACCAATAGAGACAAAATAGATTTGATTTCCTTGATCTTCTATCGAACTTAATTCCGCGTTCTTTCCCAGCGCGCGAATTTTTGCGGTGATGCTTTTTCTGTCCGCGGCTTTAAGAAGCAGTTCCCAGGAATCGCTTCCTTTCATGGAACGGGCAATTTCATCCGGCGTGCCTTGGGCGGCAATGCTTCCTTCGTTAAGAATAAGTACCTTGGAACATACGGCTTCAACTTCCTGTAAAATGTGAGTCGAAAGAATAACGGTTTTACTTTTTCCCAGTTCTGTAATCAATTTTCGTATTTCGATAATCTGATTCGGGTCAAGGCCGGTAGTGGGTTCATCGAGAATGAGAATAGGGGGATCGTGAAGAATGGCTTGCGCCAATCCAAGACGCTGCCTGTATCCCTTTGAGAGCGTTTCAGACCGTTTGTGAGAAACACCGCTTAAACCGCAGCGGTTCAAAGCCCAGTCGATATTTCCGCGCCGCTTGTTTTTCGGAATGAGCCGGGATTCAGAGATAAAGCCTAAATATTCCCAAGGAGTCAATTCCCCGTAGATGGGAACATTTTCCGGAAGATAGCCTATTCTCTGCTTTATTTCCTCCCGGTCTTCTTCCGCCGAAAAGCCGTCAATCAAAACATTTCCCGATGATGGAAAATGACAGCCCGTAAGCACTTTCATGATGGTGGTTTTTCCAGCGCCGTTAGGCCCCAGAAATCCCAAAACCTGATCTTTCCCGACAGAAAAAGATACGCCTTTTACCGCCTGAAAAGAACCGTATTGTTTTGTCAGTCCGTTTACTTCAATCATGTTGGTAAATCCATTGAGTGTATTTTAACAAAGCACAGAAAAGAATTCCATAGAGAAGCGAGCCGTAGTTATTTTTGCTCTGTCAATACCGATGTTTGAGATAGACCATCCTGAACACAAGCGTTCAAAAAAATGAAGCTGATATTGTGAGCAAAGCCGAATGGATAATCTGCCCTGTCTGCAACAATCACTTAATACAAAACGCCGAGTATAAAGGGACGGATTTTATATTGTTTTCAAAGCCGAAGTTTTTTGCCGACACACGGATTGATGTATTGATGCCGTACTTATTCACAAAGACAGCCAAGCTCTTTGATTTCGTATGAATTGAAGATTTTGCTTCCAGCGGAACAATAGCGCCGCTGTCCAATTGCAGAACAAAATCGATTTCAGCTTTGCCCCGCGATTCCCAGTAATAGGGTAGCAAGCCATTGAATACAAGCTGCTGCATAATGTAGTTTTCGGTAACCGCTCCTTTTGCTTCGCCGCCGAAATTCCCGGACAATACCAGAGAGGGCGGTGTATCTGAAAAGCAGTTTAACAAGCCCGCATCATTCATATATATTTTATACGACAATAAATCAACATAGCTTTTTAATGGAATTTTCCCTTCGTTCGTTTTACCGCATTTGTAGATTAAACCCGCGTCTGTTAACCATTGAATCCCTGCCTCATAAGAAGCCGCCCGTACGTTACTTCCTATAATGCTGTATTGGAATTTCCGGTTTTCCCTTGCAAGCTGAGAAGGAATGCTGCCATACACAGCGCGAATTTTTACGCTTTCGGAAACAGAGGCGTATTTAATCATATCGCTTTCATAATCCGCAAGAATATTCCGCTGAATGATTCTGACAAACTCAAAATCTTTCTTTTCGATATATTCCAAAACCGCTTTCGGCATCCCGCCTGTTACAAGATACGTGTCGTATAGATTCATCGCCATAGTGTGAATGTTTTGCGGCAAAGGGGTGTTGCTCTCGTAAGCGTCTTTGATATTTTCGGCAAGCGTCTTTTCTCCAAGGGCAAGCAGGAATTCTTCAAAATTCATCGGATACATTGTGAGCCGTTCAACCTTGCCTACGGGGAAAGAAAAGCCTTCACGGTTTACGGCAATGCCAAGAAGACTTCCCGCCGCGATGATATTAAAGAGCGGGGCTTTTTCGCTAAAGTATTTGAGAGATGCTAATGCTTTTGGACAAGCCTGAATTTCGTCAAAGAAAATCAACACATCAGGCGTTATCGATTTGAGCGAATACTTTTCAAGCTCTGAAATAATTCTTGCAGGCTCAGCATCCTGCTCAAAAATGGCTTTAAGGGGATTATTGTTCTCAAAATTAAAAACAATTACATCTTGATAATGAGTCTTGCCGAACTGAAAAACGGTGTATGTTTTCCCAACCTGTCTCGCTCCAAGCAAGATGAGCGGCATTCTGGCGGGGGTATTTTTCCAAAGGAGTAAATCCCCCTCAATAAGTCTTTCCATACCATAATCATATCGTTAAAAATGAGCAAAAGCAAGTATTTTTACATTATTGGAACGAATAATGTAAAAATACATTTCCTCTTGATTGATTTTTTTCTGTCTGTTGACAAACTGTTGAATATATTCAACAGTACCCAACAAGCAGATATTGAAAAGGCGAGAGATATCGCCAATTTTTATGATTGGTAAATCCTAAAAAAGCATATTTTTCAATTCATATGCTTCCTTGTTTATTCTGTCTAAAGCAATGTTATAATACTTCTCTTCTTTCTCAAATCCAATATACTTTCTATTAAGCCGTAATGCAGCTATTAACGTTGTTCCGCTTCCGCAAAAAGGATCACATATAAGCTGCGATTCAACTGTGGTTAATTCAATGAGCAGCTGCATGAGCATTAATGGTTTTTGAGTTGGATGTAATCCGCTGTCATCTTGTTGAGACTGTACATGAAAAATATTATCCGGCTTTTGGCCATACTTCTTAAGTATTGTTTCATTGAAGGCTCCAAGATTGTATTGTAAAACATTATCCGCTATTGTCCCGCCGATTTTGTAAGGTTTTGAAAACCATAATATTGGTTCAAAAACCGGACGCAAATTTCCGATCTTCCAACCAATCCATTTGTCAGCGGAAATACGATCATTTCTTCTTTCAAACACAACACTGATTCTTTGCGCTCTGTGTGCTGCGCGTTCTTTTTCCCAGCCAATCATATCTTTATACGTGAAGCCTGAATCTTCAAACGCACACACACAGCGATGAGCCAAACGCCTCCCCGCAAAAACAAAAACATTTCCTCCGGGTTTTAATATCCGAAACCATTCTTTCGCCCATGAGCTAACCCAATCATAATATTGTTTAGGTATCAATTTATCAGCCTCTGACCATCCATTTAGAGGCTTGCCTCTCTTTTTAAATACAGCACCGGCTTTCTCTTGAGCCGGACTTGAACCGAGAAACGCACTATTGGTATTGTTATGTAAGACATCCCATTCATCAACTCCAATACCATAGGGAATGTCGCTTGCAATTAAATCAACAGCGTTGTCATCAACATCTTTTATTAATTGAATTGAATCACCCTTATGAAGGGTATTTAATCTATACATATCTTTTCCCACTTATCTCTGTAGAGAAGAAATATATTTTTTTATTGACGAAATTTTTTCATGTAATTTTAATGATGTGATTAATTCCTCAATTGCTTGTTCTCTTGTGTAGCGATTAATTTTTTGTATTTTATCTTCCCAATATTTTATTTCTGTTTCACCTCTTGAAATGATGTTACCTTTATATCTGCTAAAATAGTTCTTAAACTGAGTTTCTGTTACATTGAGATATAGCCTAATCATTTCATCTTGATCAATAAGAAAACAATTATTCTTATCAGAAATAGGTATGTTAACAGATAATATATGACTCATATTCCATAAGTTTGCCAGATTGATAGTTTCCTTTTCCACAATATCATTTTCTAATAAGATTGAAAGATACTCCCAAGAAAAAAGTGTAATATTATCATTTAAAGCCTGTCCATAAATTTGACTTTTCGATTTCGGATATTGATAATACGGACAAACCAGTACCGAATAATCATGATCGCCTTTCCAATCAGCCATCGATTTTACTTTAAAATCTTTCTGGTTTTTTGCGGTCCTGCTTAAGCGAAACGATTTTGCGTCCCCTATCAATGAATAATTATGGAAGCAGCTTCTTGCGATAACATCAGCGCAATTAGCACGTTCTTTATTAACCGAAGATTGTAAACCTAATTCCTGAAAGCATTTTGCTAAAACGATATCTGATACTTTCGAGTATAATTTTTCTTCACTTGAATCATGCTCAATATCCTCTGGAATAGATCCTATTTCAGTAATGATGGGAACAAGCACCTTCTTATTGAGACCAAAAATAATATTTTGTATTTGATCAGATGAATCAATAAAGGCTCCTTTTTTTGATTCGTTTTTTATTAATGTTCGTAATTCAAAAAAATTCATACTTTTCCCCTGTAAAAGTATATATTCTATCATGACCTTTGTCTGCTGGAACTTGACGGCTCATTCAGCACCTCTTTCCTTAATCAACATACTCAATCGGAAACACCATCCGGTCTTTGGAAAGAACGGTTTCGGGAAATATTTTCTCCGCTTCCTTGAGCATCTGCTTTAAATTATATTCGGTGTACCTTGGGCTGTAATGGATAAGGGCGAGTTTTTTCACTGCGGCTTCTTTTGCCAGATGAGCCGCCTGAACCGCCGTCATGTGTTTTTTCTCGATTGCGCTTTCCAGCAAATCGTGTTCAAACATGCCTTCACAGACAAAGAGATCGGAATCTTTCACTTCGGGAACAATTTCCGGGAAGGCAAGCGTATCGGTTACATAAGAAAACTTTCTTCCCGTTCGTGGAGTGCCCAGAACCTCTTCCGGCGATATTTCCTTCCCATCCGATGATAAGACTTTTTCGCCGGCCTGCAGTTTTGACCAAAGCGGTCCGCGCGGCACTCCTAAGGCCTCGGCTTTTTCAGGATGAAACATTCCGGGACGGCCGTCTTCTTCAAAAGCGTAGCCTACGCAGGGTTTTGTGTGACGCAGCGGAAAAGCGCGGATATGAAACCCATCGCCTTCGTAAACAATACCGGGTTCATTAATCTCTTTTACAATGATTTCATAATTGATATACATATCAAGGACTCTGCGGCTGCTTTCGATATATTCGGCAATGCGGGGCGGTCCCACAATCGTGAGGGGGTCGTCTCTGTCCACCTGGGATGAAAGCATGAGGATGCCGGGCAGCCCCGTCACGTGATCGGCATGAGTGTGGCTGACAAAAATGGCGGATATTTTTTTCCATTTCAGATTCAATTTCCGCAGGGATACCTGGGTTCCTTCTCCGCCGTCAAACAGAAATAATTCACCTTCCCGGCGCAATAGTACGGATGTCAAATGCCGGTACGGAAGGGGAACCATCCCTCCGCACCCAAGAATAAAAGCTTCAAGATTCATGAGATGTAAAGTATACCATCAATCGGCGCGGCGCGGGAAGTGTTGTACTGCTCATTCCGGCAATTAGCTATTGATTAACCGGACAGCAATCTCTGTACAGATCGATAATGATCCTCTGTGTAAATTACTTTGGTAACACTGATTTATGCATCGAGCATAAATCAGTGTTTACTTTATGAAACTGTCATTTTGCAGTAATTCGTTGTATTATAAGAATTACGAAAAATGACTTGGGCAGCGATGAGTAATGTCATCGAGACTTAATCAGCGCTGCCCTTTTATTCAATACGCTTTGTTCTTCTACTTTCACTTGACAGTACTTTTATTTGCCGTTGAATAAAAATACTGCATATAGTAAAATATTTATATGCAGTTGTTGTCCATAAATGTTGTATTATCTACAGCAAAACAGCTCAAAAAAGATGGTTGGAAATTTGATTGGGATAAATCTTTTGGCGCTATTTCACAAAAAATAGCTTATATAGAAAATGAATCAATACAAGGTTTGGTGGAGTTTGAGGAAGTTCCCAGTTCATTATATAACATTATATACCGTATAGAGTTGGCTCCTGAAAACATCGGCAAGCAGAAAAAGATAGACAATGTTGCAGGCACGCTTTTTGCTTACGTTGCTCAAGATTCTCTTGATGCTGGATTTGAAGGTTTTGTGGTTTTTGACAGCAAAACAATATTGGTTGATCATTATGTGGAGAAATACGGAGCCCAGATTCTATTCGGGAATCGTTTGTATTTTGATACAAAAGCGAGCAAAGCCTTGATAAATACCTATTTGAAAGGAAAAAACAATGGCTAAAAACTTAATCCTTGTAAATACAAATCCTGACATTCTGCAATACGATAACCGAAAAGCAATAGAGCTATCTCAAACCCTCGGCAGACCTTTAACGAAGAGTGAATATGAAACATTAAAAAAAAAGAAGCCCAAGCAAAATACTTTCATCAAGCGGTGAAATTCTGATGAACTGACAAAACATTCTGATGCTCCTGTTTTTCGTATAGATTCTTTTCACCATTGCGGAAAGCCTGAAAGTTTGCTATTTTTATCCTATGAAGAAGATAGCCTTTACAGGCGGCGGCACCGGCGGACATATTTATCCGGGTTTGGCGGTTATATCACGTTTACATGACGTATTCCCTTGTTCGGTTTTTTGGATCGGATCCAAAGATGGCATGGATCGGTCTATTGTTGAATCGGCGGGAATTTCTTTTTACGGCATTCCAGCGGGAAAATTAAGAAGGTATGTTTCGTTTCGGAACTTCCTGGATATTTTTAAGATACTTGCGGGTTTTCTAAAAGCCCGGCAGATTTTAAAAAAAGAAAAACCGGCATTGCTTTTTTCCAAAGGCGGTTTTGTCAGCGTTCCTCCCTGTATGGCGGCCCGGTCTTTAGGCATTCCCGTTTTTTCCCATGAGTCTGATGTTAGTCCGGGACTCGCGACAAAGCTCAATCTTGGCGTATCGGATGTTGTTTTTACCGCTTACGAAGAAACCATATCGATGCTTCCGGAAAAGTACCGGTCCAAGGCGCAGGCTGCCGGGAATCCTGTGAGAAAAGAATTCCACGCAGCGGATGCCGCGAAGGGACGCGCGTTTGCGGGAATTACCAATAATCTTCCAATAGTACTGGTTCTTGGCGGAAGCCAGGGCGCGCTCGAAATCAATGAGCTTATCCGCGGAGCTTTGCCGCGTCTTACAAAAGATTTTAACGTGATTCATCAATGCGGCGTGAATCATGGTGATGCCGTTTCCCGCGAACATTATTTCCCGTATCAGTATATTAAAGATGAAATGCCCGATGTGTTGGCTGCTGCCGATATTATTGTGGGAAGAAGCGGCGCGGGAACCGTTTGGGAATCGTCCGCTTTAGGCAAACCGATGGTGCTGATTCCGCTCTCCGGTTCTGGTACGCGCGGAGACCAGGTGGAAAACGCGCGGATTTTTGAAAAGGCAGGAGCCGCTGTTGTTTTAAATAACGAAGACAGAAATCCCGCAAAATTGTACGAAGTCATTTCATCAATCTGGGATGATAAAGAAAAATATGCCGTTATGAAACAAGCGTCTGAAAACATGGGGAAAAAAGACGCGGCTCTTTTTATTTCGGAATACATTAAATTATGTTTGGAAAAACAATAGATAGGAGATGAGGGTGACCATTGCTGCTTTTGATATCGTGTGCGCGGTTCTTATGTTGATTCTTGTTATACGCTGCGCCTTAAGAGGTTTTGTTGATGAAATTATGTCCATGGCATCGGTGGTGCTTGGAATTTTGGCGGCCGTTCTGTTCTATCAAAACGGCGCGGCTTTTATCAGAGAAAAATGGATTGACATGAAAGTGCTTCCCGAAGTGCTCGCTTTTGCCGCGATTTTTCTCATCGTGTTTTTGCTTATCAGGCTTGTGGAATTTTTGTTAAAGGACATCATCAACGGGATTAATCTGCATCGTCTGGATCGTTTCCTTGGAATGCTTTTCGGCGTTCTCGAAGGTTTTGTATTAATCTGTTTGATTCTTTTTATCCTCGCGGTTCAGCCTCTTTTCGATCCAACGCCGATTTTTCAGAACAGTATTGCCGCGGAATTGCTGCTGCCTTTGGTAACAAATGTTCAATCATCATTTTTTGAAGCGACGGGAGCATAGGCAGCTGTGTTTGAAAATGTTTTAAATCAGGATGCGGTAAATCAGATAAGGAAAGATATTGAAACAGAAAGGCTCGCGCCTTCTGTCTTGTTTTCCGGTCCGCCAAGTTCAGGCAAAGGAACCGCGGCTTTGGAATTGGCGCGGATTCTTTCCTGTCAAAATTCCCTCGCTCCCTGGAACTGTGAATGCCGCGATTGCGGACAGCACCGGCTTTTGTCTCATCCCGATTTAATCATTATGGGTGGAAGAAATTTTTCCGCTGAAATCGCCGCTTCCGCCGATACTTTTTTGCGGAATCAAAACAGCGCGGCTTCCCGCCATTTGTTCATCCGTTCCGTGCAGAAACTGCTTGCCCGTTTTAATCCCATCCTTTGGGAAGATGATTCTAAGATCAATAAACTAAATGAAACGATTATAAAATTAACGGAAGATTTAGATGATTTTCAGCAGCTTGCCGCGTCTTCTCCGTTAAATGAAAAAGATAAAGCCGCTCTTGAAAAACTGCCCGCGTCGATTGCCGCGAAAGCGTACAAGTTGGAAAACGACGGCATTACAAACACCGTTCCGGCGGCACAGATCCGGAGGGCTTCCGCGTGGAGCCGCCTTTCTCCCGCCGGAAAACGAAAAGTATTGATTATCGAACAAGCCGATGCCATGCAGGACGCGTCTTCCAATTCACTTCTTAAAATTTTGGAAGAGCCGCCGGAATATTTTTCGATCATCCTTATTACATCGTTTCCGGGAGCGATTCTTCCCACCTTGCTTTCAAGGCTTCGTCCCTACCGTTTTTCGCAAAGGGACGAACAAACAGAACGTGAAGTGATCCGCCGGGTTTTCCGCGCGGAAGAAATAAACACGGTTAAAAAATCGGGAAACAGAATCACGGATTATCTGGATTCTTTTCTTCCGACTCAAAGCAATGATTTACTTCCTTTAGCCTCTTATTTTGCCGCAAGCATCGCGGCGTCGGCACTTGTCAATCTTCGCCGAAATGGAGTCAATGAAATCCCCGAATATATTCTTTCCCTGGGAAAATATTCGGCGCCTATTTCGGAATCCCAAGGTCCGGGCCGTCCCTCAACGGACACAAAAACCATCATATCAACGGTGATGAAGGGCGGAAATAATTTTGAAGTGAGAAGCATGTTTCCCGTATTTTTAAAATATCAAACGGAAATTATTTCCGGCGTTATGAAAGAATACGGAAACATTCCGGGAGTGAGCGCCCTTGCGTCGGTCTGGGGGAAAAAACTAAAAGACGCCGAAACGGGCGTTTCAACTTTTAACCAAAATCCCGGCGCGGCTCTCGAAAGGCTTTTCATCGAATTAAAAGAAACGCTTGCTTCAAGGTCGATCAAGGAAGTTCTATGAGGCAGTTTATTGAACGCGCTTTAAAGATACTTCCAAAACTTACCCACGAACAGATCGAAGCGCTTTTTATACACACTGCCGATGAAAATGAACGCCTTGAAGCCGTACTCGATTCACTTGCGGAAGGCATTCTTGTATGCGATGAAAATCATGCTATTGTTTTGGTGAATAAATTCGGCGAGCGTCTTTTGCATACCGGGCATATTGACGCGGGAATCCAGCCGGTCTGGACCCTCATCCGCGACGACAAGATGGCGGATTTTCTCAAAGAAACCTTGATGAACAGCGGCCGTGTCGAAGACCGTGAATTTGATTTAGACATAAAAGGAATCCAGCGCCTGATAAGCGTCAGTATCATGCCTTTGGTAAAACATAAACATGTTACAGGTTCTTTGATTCATTTGGATGATATTACAGAAAAACGGTCCAGGGAAGCGCAGCTCCGAAGGGCTGAAAACCTTGCGAGCCTTACGACTCTTGCGGCGGGAGTTGCCCATGAAATAAAAAATCCTCTGGGATCAATTTCTATTCATATACAGCTTATTCAAAAAACTATTTCAAACGGAATGGATTTTTTTAAAGAAGAAATCAAACGGAAGAAAGTTCCTGCTGATGATACGCGGATGAAAGAATCTTTTGATTTGCTTAATCAGTATCTTGGAGTTGTGAACGAAGAAATAGACCGGCTGAACAAAATCGTTGTAGATTTTCTTTTTGCCGTCCGTCCCATGAATATGGAATTCCGCGAAAGGGATGTAAACACGCTCATTCAGGAGCTCTCTGATTTTGTCCGGTTTGAATTGAATGAAGCGCATATTACGCTCAACTTGCAGTTATCCGCCGCTTTGCCGCTCATCAACATTGATGAACGTTTCTTGAAACAGGCTTTATTGAATCTTATAAAAAACGCGATGGCGGCCATGCCCCGCGGCGGACTGTTATCAATCAACACTTCTGTAGTTGACAATAATGTTTGTATCAAAGTATGCGACAACGGCGCCGGCATTCCCGAAGAAAATCTTTCAAAAATTTTTGAACCTTATTTTACGACAAAGGAAAGCGGTTCGGGATTGGGGCTTACGCTCGTTTTTAAAATCATCCGGGAACATCAGGGGGAAATAAGCGTTAAGTCGAAAATAAATGAAGGAACCTGTTTTTCTATAACGCTCCCTGTTCCACAAAAAGATACCAGGCTTATTCCCTACGGAGGAGGCGCATGAATTTTAAACTTCTTGTAGTTGATGACGAAAAAAATATCCGGGACGGACTCGCCGCGTCTTTGCGGATGGATAAGTACGATGTCGAAACCGCCGCCGACGGTAATGAAGGCTGGAAGCGTTTTGAAAAAGGCGATATCGATCTTGTTATTACGGACCTTAAAATGCCCGGCTTGAGCGGCGAAGAATTATTAAAACGCATCGGCATGGAAAGTCCCGGAGTGCCTGTCATTGTTTTAACCGGTCATGGTACGGTCGAAAATGCCGTAGAAGCCATGAGAAACGGAGCTTATGATTTTTTAACGAAACCCCTCAATCTGGACCGGCTGTCCCTGCTCGTTAAACGCGCGCTCCAAAACAGGGAACTGGCCATACGGCATAAACGCCTGGAAGAAGAACTCGAACGGAGCCGTCAATTCAAAACGATGATAGGAACAAGCGCTCCCATGATGAAAGTCTTCGATACCATCAGCCGCGTTGCTCCCACAAAAGCATCGGTGCTGATTACAGGGGAATCCGGCGTCGGCAAGGAACTTGTGGCGGACGCGGTTCACGAAATGTCTCCCAGAAAGAACAAGGCGTTGATAAAAGTTCACTGCGCGGCCTTGGCATCAAGCCTTTTGGAAAGCGAATTGTTCGGCCATGAAAAAGGAGCTTTTACCGGAGCAAGTGCCAGAAAACGCGGACGCTTCGAACTTGCCAATGAAGGCACGCTTTTCCTCGATGAAATCGGCGAGATCGATCAGAACATCCAGATCAAACTTCTTCGGGTTTTGCAGGAAAGAAAATTTGAAAGGGTAGGGGGGGAAGAAACGCTCGAAGTGGATGTCCGCCTGGTTGCCGCTACCAACAAAAACCTGAAGGAAGAAATTGAGAAGGGAACTTTCCGCGAAGATTTGTATTACCGCCTCAATGTAGTAAACATCGAAGTCCCGCCCCTGCGCGAGCGTAAAGACGATATCCCCTTGTTTATCGCGTCTTTCATGAAAGAGTTTGCCGATGAGAACGGCAAGACCATTGAACATATCGATGAGCGCTGCCGCGCCGCGCTGTATTCATACGGCTGGCCGGGAAATGTCAGGGAACTCCGGAACTGTATTGAAAGCGCTGTTGTTATGTGCAAAGGAAACATCATCACGCTGAATGATCTTCCTCCAACTCTGCGGAACAATTCCGATGAAGGCTGGATAAAAATCCACATGGGAACAAGCCTTGCCGAATCTGAAAAAATCATCATTATGGATACGCTTTCCGCCCAAAAGGGAAACAAAAGCAAAACGGCTGAAATCCTTAATATAGGCCGGAAAACGCTGCACAGAAAACTGGCGGAATTCAATATTGCCGATTCCGATGAAACGGAAGAAGCATAGTCATCCAGTTATCAATCGATTTTTCCCGTTTCGTACCACGCCTCGATTCTTCGATACGAAACATTGATGCGGGAAGATTTTTCGGTTGCTTTTTTCATGTTTCCTTCGTGGCCTGCGTGACGGTCGGGGTGATGTTTCTTGAGCAGTTTTTTATACGACGCCTTGCATTCGGCAAGACTGGAACCAAAGTTAATGCCAAGCTCGGCAAAATCCTTGCGGAGCGTTTCCGGTATTTTAGGACTTGCTTGAGCTCTCTCCGCTTTGCGCTGAGCCTCTCTTTCTGCCTGCCTTCTGGCGAATTCTTCTTTCAGATGATCGGCATAAGCACTACTGCTTCGGGAATTATCCGTTTTTTTATCATTTTTGCGGTCATGCGCTTCATCGCTCCATGATGATGTCCACTCTTTCCCTTCATTAAGGTAATCATCAAGTTCATCATAGGCGGCATTCAAATCCGGGTCGCCGCGAAAACTATTGTTTCGGGATTTCCCGAAAATCCGTTCATCTTCATCATTAAGATAACTTTTTATAACATCACCAAGCCGGTCAAGTATAGACATAACAATATTATACCGTAAAAAAACCAGAATGAAAATAGCGGACTTTTGAGCTTGTTGCAAAACTCGGTTAGTTTTGCCCAAGCTCCTGCAATTTCTCGCCTAAAGGCTGCGAAACATGCATTTTTTAAAGGTTGCTGTTGCAAAAACTGGAGTTTTGCAACAGCCTCTTTTAATAGAAACCTATTTCCGCCTAGTTAAAAAACTTTTTTTTGTGATATACTAAAGCAAGACGCATAATAAAACCGTACATATACCGGAGGATTGAAGTGGCAAAATCAAGCGAAATAAAGGGAACTAACAGCGGTTTAACAACTATTGAAGAAAAAGAAAAAGCCCTGGAAGCGGCCCGGCTTCAAATTGAAAAACAGTTCGGCGCAGGCTCTCTCATGAAACTGGGAGCCCATGCAAATGCGGCGGGCATCGAGGTTATTCCATCCGGATCGATTCTTTTGGATGAAGCCTTGGGAATAGGCGGTTACCCAAAAGGAAGAATTATCGAAATTTTCGGCCCTGAATCATCTGGGAAGACGACTCTGGCTTTACACGCCGTCGCCGAAGCGCAAAAACTGGGAGGCCTCGTTGCTTTTGTTGATGCCGAACACGCGCTCGACCCGGTATATGCCAAAGGTCTGGGCGTTAATATCGATGAACTCTGGATTTCCCAGCCCGACACCGGTGAACAGGCCTTGGAAATAACGGAAAATCTTGTGCGTTCAGGTGCGGTCGATATTATCGTCGTTGATTCTGTCGCGGCGTTAACCCCCCAGGCGGAAATCCAGGGCGAAATGGGCGACGCCCACATGGGGCTCCAAGCCCGCCTTATGAGCCAGGCCCTGCGGAAACTCACCGGCACCATCGGAAAATCAAAAACTATTCTGATTTTTATCAATCAAATCCGCATGAAAATCGGCGTGATGTTCGGAAACCCTGAAACAACTACCGGAGGAAACGCCTTAAAGTTTTACGCGTCGGTACGGCTTGAGGTAAGAAAGATTGAAACCCTCGAAAAAGGCGATAATGACGCCATCGGAAACAAAGTGAGAATAAAAGTCGTAAAGAACAAAGTTGCGCCTCCTTTCAGGAAAGTGGAACTGGAAATCATGTTCGGCAAAGGATTTTCCGCCACAGGCAGCCTTTTGGATGCCGCGGTAAAACATGAGCTTATTGATAAAAAAGGCGCGTGGTATTCCTACGGCGAAGAAAAAATCGGGCAGGGCAGGGATAACGCAAAAATCTACCTGGAAAATAATCCCGAATTCGCGGCGAACATCGAAAAGAGACTGAGGGAACTTATGTTTCCCAACAGAAAAATAGAACATACGTCCGAGCCGAAAAAGACAGAAACGAAGAAAGCGGAAGGCAATGCGGAAGTGAAAAAGGAAACCGCGCAGGCGGCGAGCCCAACTGTGGCGCAAACTGTGCCGGAACCAGAGCCCGCGCCTGAACCCAAGCCAAAGAAGACCCAAGAACTCAGCGATGACGCGGACAGCCTCTTCTAATCAAAAAGCATTGATTGTTCTTGGTCTTGGATCAAACGCCGGAGACTCAAGGCAGATTCTTGAAGACGCAATTGCCGCCATATCCCGCAGGGTAGGGCGGCTTTGTTTTGCTTCCGTGTACAAAACCGCCCCCATGTATGTCGCCGATCAGCCTGATTTTTTCAACACCGCCGTTTCAGGGTATTTTGGAAGCCCCTTCGAGCTTTTATCTTTTGTGAACACGATAGAAGCCGATTTTGGCAGAGACCGCTCCAAAGAACAGCGTTTCGGCAGACGGACACTCGATATCGACATTCTCCTTTTTGGCAATGAAATAATCAATGAACCGCCGAAATTGATCATTCCCCACGAAAGGCTTCATGAACGGGCTTTTGCCTTGGTTCCCCTCCTTGAACTGCTTCCCAAAGCCCTTGATCCAAGAACCGGAATATCATTCAAGGAGATTCTTGCAGCTTTGCCTGATCAGGGAATTATACGAGAAAGCACTTAAGAAAACACTTCAAGTTGTATGATATTTCATACCATTTATTGACGAATTGCCTCGAGTAGTGCTGTATTTATATTTCGGCCTTTATTCATTCAGCCGTTCATACGCTATTTTTGCGGCTTCTTGTTCGGCGGATTTTTTATTTTTTCCTGTCCCCGGACCGTAAGTAACGCTGTTTACCGATACTTCAATCCAGAACAGCCGGTCGTGTTCAGGACCTGTTTGTTTTATCAGCTTATATTGTGGATAAGAACGGAACTTATGCTGGCTGAATTCCTGTAAGAGGGTTTTATAGTCTTCCGGTCTTTTATGCTCCATTACGCCGTCAATTTCTCTTGAAATACAACGGCTTACGAAGGTAAAACTCGCTTTATAACCAGAATCAAGGTACAAAGCGCCGATTAAAGCCTCCATAGCATCCGCCAAAAGGGCTTTTTTCCTGCGGCCGCCTGAAAGTTCCTCCCCCTTTCCCAAAAGAAGCAGATTATCGATCTGAAGCTCTAAAGCCAATCCTGAAAGAATGTCCTCGGAAACGACGACGCTTTTTATCTTCGCAAGTTCCCCTTCTGTTTTTTCGGGAAAACGCTCGTAAAGCAAAGTCGCGGCAACCACACCCAAAACAGAATCCCCCAGGAATTCGAGACGTTCATTGTTTAATTTAATTTGCGATTCATTTGCTACCGAACGGTGCATGAAAGAAAGGTTCAAAAGTTTTAAACTTTTGAACCTCACATTCGCGGTCTTCTGAAAAGCCGCAAGTTCTTTCTTTCTCCCCATATCAATTTCGGGAAGAGAATGGACCGCATCTAACAAGCGATCCTTCATACATTACTTCTGCTGTGACTTAATGAAATCGTAGGCATCGCGGACCGTTTCAAATTCGTTAGCCTTCTCATCGGGAATGGAAACTCCCATGTCTTCCTCGATAGCATACACCAATTCGTAGGTATCGAGACTATCGGCACCGAGATCCTGACGGAAAGAAGAATCAAGCGTAATCTTTCCCGCATCAATTTCAAGTTTGTCGGCAATAAGCGCCTTCATTTTTTCAAACAATTCATCCATAATTTTCAAAACTCCTTATGCCTTGGATTCAGGAACAATGATTTGTTTTCCCCGGTAAAAGCCGCATTTCGGGCATACTCTGTGCAACAAAACCTTGTTTCCACAAGTACTGCATTCTACCAATGTGGGGGCTACAAGTTTCATATTAATCGACTGACGACGGCGTGTTCTCGCCTTCGACGTATTAACTCTGGGTACAGCCATATTAAAACCTCTCTTTAACCCGCTATTACAAGACAAGTATAAATAAATTGTCATACAATGTCAATCGCTATTATCATTGTTGTGATTCATTCAGCATGTCCGTTGACAAGCGGGATATGAATGACTAATGTTCTTTTATGAGGAAGATTATCCCTTTTTTGCTTGTAATATTTCTTTTTGCGTCTTGCGAGGAAAATGATATTCGTTCAATCAGCCGGGAAAACCTGTTCACGCTGGATATTGGCCGCCTGGAAGATCAGATTGATCTTATCAGCCTTGAGGGAATGCAGAGCACCGCAAAAACCTGTATTACCATGCGGGATGGACTGTTCTATATTTCCGACGGAAAAGGCGAAAGAGTTGTCCGCTACACATCTTACGGCGATCTTTTATTTATGGTTTACAACGAAGAAACAAATCCTCCTCCCTTGACACTGCCGGTTAATCCTCCGGACGAAGAGCAGGTAACGCGCTGGGCTTCCACGTATCCGTTGAGGGAACCCGGAGAAATAGCGGTGGATTCCAGAAAACATATCTATGTTGAAGACCGGCTTCCTCCTGACCGGCATACTTCCGATCAGGAATCGAGGGCGCTTTTGGACAGCACCGTCCTTCATTTTGATACCAATGGAAAATTTGTAGAATATCTTGGCAGGGAAGGGGTAGGAGGTTCCCCTTTTCCGCGGATTAACAGTATTCATACAAGCGTACATGACGAAATTGCGGTAGTGTGCCGGCTTCCCGGCGGCTGGAATATTTACTGGTTTAATACAGACGGAACGCTTAAATTCAGTATTCCGATTTCAGGTAATACGCTTCCTGTTCTTCCTGATCAGGAATTGTTTCCGTCGGTGGATTCCGTTTCTATCGCTCCCGACGAAAGAAAAGTATTTATCAAGATCGATTATTATCATTCAACTTTTGATGAATCTACCAGCACGAAAACCGGTATAGCTTTTCACAGTTCGCTTATCTGGGTGATGAATGCTGAAAGCGGTGTTTATGAAAGCATCATCGAAATTCCTTTGTTTGAACAAACCTATACCGAAGCGAACAGGAAATATACAGAATCTTTGATTTATTCAATGATGGGAGTTGTAAATAAGGGATGGGTCTTTTTATCCATTCCGATGGACGGCGGATATTCTCTCCTGGTGGTTCGGGAAAATTCCCCGGTACAGCGCCGCGGATTTATCCAGGTTGAAAACAGTGAACTGTATTTTAACGCTTTTGATGTTTCCGCCGACGGCATCCTCTCCGGTCTTTTGGCGGATGATTGGCAGGCAAAAATTGTCTGGTGGCGGAGCGATACCCTCATCGGGGAAATCATACCTTAGCGGAAGGAAAAAATGCCGGATAAAGACAACAAACAAATTGATGAAAAGGATATTATTTTTCGTTATTCCCGGGAAAGAAGATTGGAACATGCTTCAGAGACCGTAAAGAAATTAAACGAAGAAAGTAAAAAGCAGCCGTTCAATTTATTCAGGCCCTTGACCGCTACAAAACCGCTCGCATTTTTGTTTATATCGATTGTTGTCCTTTCCGCGCTGCTGTATATGCTTTCCTTTCTTTTCGGCAGTAAAGATGAAATCGTTTTCGGCGGGAATACCATCGCTGTTTCAGCTTTTACCTTTGAAGGAAAAACCTATCTTACGCTCAATAAAAAAATAAAAAACAAAGATGATTTTTACACCGGCGTGCTTGATCTTGCCGTTTCACCCGGCGGCAGCGGAGAAAAAGCCCTCCAGGAAGAAATCGACATAAAGACTGAACGCTTCTTTTTCACTTCCGAAGCGGAAGAAAATTTTAAAATGGCGGTTCCCTTTGAGGCCGGGGAACTGCTCATTCTTATGCAAAGTGAAAAAGAGATTCAGAAACTTACCGTAAAGACGGAGTAGGGGTAAAGAAGACAATCTTTGATAGTTCTTATAACATGGAAAAAACCGGCGTTGCCGGAAAAAATAGAAAAGGAGGATTTTTATGAAGATGAATTTTAGAATGATTGGGAAATTAGGTTTTTTGCTGGTAATAATCGGTTTTCTCATGCCCATAGCGTGTGACATGAACGGTTTTGAACTTGCAGACGCATTGGCGGATATGGACAGCAGTCATAATGCGGTACTTTTATACGGAATATTTATATCAGCACTTGTCGGGCTTTTGGTCGGCGCGTTGTTAATGATGAAAAAGAATGTGCCGGTTATTATTGATTGGCTGGCCTTACTTGTCTGTATTGTCTGCGGGGTTGCTGTATATTTGGGAGCTTTAAATGACAACAGCATCGAATTACAATCCGGCGCCTATGTAATAGTAATTGGATGGGTTGTTGCGCTGATTAGTCAAATAAAACCATTTATAAAGAAAAAGTAATATTGTAACACAAACAGTGCCTGACATTAAAAAACTGCCCGCGTGCCAGAACAGGCCGCGTAAGAGTGTCAGGCATCGTTAGGAGGAGAAAAGTTTTATTGACAAAGGAATTTATCTATAATATCGTATAATCATGGATATTGATGCTTTGTTGGATAATTTGATTTTCTCTCTTCAACCGTCGAACCCATTCAAAATTATTCTTTTTGGTTCTTATGCAAATGGAAATTCCAATGAACATAGTGATATCGATTTATTGGTTATTTTGGATGATAACAATGTCGCGGAAACATACACAGAACGTCTAAATAAAAAAATTTTTGTACGAAATTTGGTGTTTGAAATAAACCAAAAAATGCCTCTCGATATATTAGTGTATTCAAAAGCAGAGTTAGAAAAAATAAAACATTATGGGAATTCTTTTGTTGAAGAAATTGAAAAAACGGGAAAGATCATATATGAAAAAGCAAGTGCATGATTGGATTTTATTGGCCGATCAAGATTTAAAAGTTTCTGAAATACTAGTCAAGGATGAGGACTCATTGACTAATATTGCGGTGTTTCATTGTCAGCAGGCAATAGAAAAATATTTAAAAGCATATTTAATTGAACAGAATATCCCGTTAATAAAAACACACGATTTAATAAAACTCAATGGAATGATAAAAGAGATAAAAGACTTGGGGATAGACAAAAACAAATTGATTCTGATAAATGAAGTCTATATTGAATCAAGGTATCCAGGAGAATTAGGCTTGTTACCGGATGGCATCCCCTCAAATGAAGAAGTGGAAAAAATCATTGAATATGCAAAAGAAATAAAAACAATAATATTGGATGAATTAAAAGACTGATTTCTCAGGCCGCGCAGGGGTAACAAAAGACGTCAGTCACTAAACAAGATCTAAGGCAATGTATAATAAGTATGGTTGACCAGTCATTCTTAATCGATTATTCTTTTGGAAAAGGGAGTTTGCTATGTTACAATTTTATTTCCTTTCCGTTTTGTGTAATTTTACCGCCGGTTTTCTGATTTTTAGGAGTGAAGAGTATCCTGTATCAGAAGATTCCGGTTTTAAATTTTCTATACACAATGAATCTTTCAGATTGGGTTTGGGGATTATAACGTGTTTAACAGCGGTTCTGAAAATTCTTTCTGTAGTTCAAGGCGATATCATGGTCATCGGCGATCTTATTCCCGCTTTGATGGGCTTATTGGCCGGGTTTATATTGATATTCGCGTATTATAAGCATCATTCAGATATTGCATCCGAAAAATCAGAGAAGCTGGAATCTTTTTTTGAAACAAACCGTAAATGGATCGGTGTTGTTACGATGGCTTCCGCTGTGCTTCACTTTCTTTTTCCGTCGGTACTGCTTCTCTGATGGCAGAGGTATCAAGCAGTCACATTGATGAATCTTCTCTAAAGGACCCTAAAAGGTCAGTGGCGGGAATCGCGGTTCGGGACGGAAAGATTTTTATTGCCCGGCGCGTTCCGGGCGGTTCTTTAAGTGAATGCTGGGAGTTTCCCGGCGGCAAGGTTGAAGGAAGTGAATCCGACGAGGAAGCGTTAATTCGGGAATTTCAGGAAGAGTTTGGAATCGGCATCAATGTGGGAAGGTTTATCGGGAGCGCCGAATTTGAACATAAAAATATTTCCCGGCGCTTAAACGCGTATGAAGTGTTCTTTCAAAGTGATGATTTTGTCCTTTGCGAACATACGAGCTGGCGCTGGACGGCGTTGGATGAAATTGAACAATGTGATTTTGCCGGCTCCGACCGGAAATTAATTCCAGCGATTAGGAAATATCTTGATTCGTTATAATCTGGTTCAACAGGAAATGATGTGCAGGCTGTAAAACGAATTTCACCGAAAGCGATAAAACGTATACAAAGCGGAATTGAGGACGCGGAAGGGAACGAAGTTTTTGTTCTTGGCTTTTTGAATGAAAAAGGCATTGTTGACAAGGTAGAAATTGCTGCGCGGGGCAATGAAGATTCGGTGCTTGCTCTCCGTTCCCGGCTTGAAGACGCTGATGTCCTTATTCACAATCATCCTTCGGGATTTCTTACCCCCAGCGATAATGACCTTGTGATCGCTTCCAAAGCCGCGGATGCCGGGGTCGGTTCTTTCATCGTTGATAATAATGTGGAACGGGTGTATGTGATTGCGGAGCCGGTAAAAAAACAGCTTGTCCGCAAACTTGACGGCGATGAAATTTGCGAGGCCCTTGAAGAAGGAGGAGCCATTGCCCAGCGGCTGCCTTTCTATGAAAGCCGTGAATCCCAGCTCAACTTGATGAGAATTATCGTCCGGGGTTTCAACGAAGATGCCCTTGTCTGTGCGGAAGCCGGAACCGGCGTCGGAAAAAGTTTTGCGTATCTCCTTCCTTCCCTTCAATTTGCCCTGTTAAACGATGAACGCATTGTCATTTCCACCGCGACAATTACCCTTCAACAACAGCTTTACGAAAAAGATATTCCCCTTGTGTTATCCGGCCTCGGCAAAAAACTGAAAGTGGTCCTGGTGAAGGGGAGGGGAAATTATCTCTGCCTCAGGCGGCTGGATGATGCTTTGGCGGAACCGGGCCTCGATAAAACGGAAACCGATGAATTACAATCAATTGCCGATTGGGCCGGAGTTTCCCAAACCGGAAGCCGTTCGGATTTATCGTTTTTGCCGAGTGAAGGAATCTGGTCAAGGGTTTGTTCCGAACCTGATATGTGCCTGGGAATGAGATGCCCACAGCGGGAACGGTGCTTTTTTCTGCTTCTCCGCCGGGAAACTTCCGACGCTAGGATTCTTGTGGTAAATCATCATTTATTATTTGCCGATCTTTCCGCGCGGAACGATGGGGCGGGCTATGACGCGACGGTTGTGCTGCCTCCTTACAAACGGGTCGTCATCGATGAAGCCCATACGGTAGAACATTCGGCGACCTCTTTCTTTTCCGAAGAATTCAGCCGCCTGGCGATTTTCCGGCAGACAGGAAGGCTGTACCGGAAACGGCGGAACCACCGGAGCGGACTCATCCTGCGGCTTGCGGCCGTCAGTTCCGAACAAGACAAAGTAGACGATGCCGTTGAATCGATACAAAAGCTCCGTTCCGCCGCCGACGATCTTGACACGGCTGCTTTGGAACTGCTTCAAGACGACAGTGTATTCCGGCTTGTTCCCGCAAAAGACGCGCTTGTTCAGCCAAGGCTTCTGGCAATGATGCTCAAAGTCCGCAAGGAAGTATCATCCTTGGCGGGAATTGTCAGGGCTGTTTTGGAAGGAGTCCCTCCGGCGGATGAAGATAACCCGGCTGTTTGGGAGACAAAGGCTCTCTTGCGGAGGCTGGAAGCCATCGGGAGCGCGGCCGGAGCCTTTATGGAATACAAGGAACGGCCGCAAGAAATTTTCTGGCTTGAAAAACGGGGAACGCAGGGCGATTCCTGGGTTAAATTTACGATAACGCCGCTGGATGTGGCTCCCTCGTTAAAAGAAGCCCTTTTTGAACCGAATAAAACCGTGGTCTGCGTGTCGGCAACGTTAACGATAGCGAATTCCTTCCAGTATTGGCAGCGGCGCTCCGGCCTTGCTCTTGCGGGACATCGGGAAATTTTTTCGGGGATTTTTCCTTCTCCCTTTCCTTACGCGAAAGCGGTGCTGCTGGCGTCTCCGGAAGACGCGCCTCTTCCGGAATCGGGAACGTACCGCGGTTTCGTTGACCGTTCGGTAACAAAATTGGCGGAAATATCCGGAGGTTCGGCTCTTGTCTTATTTACCTCTTATGAAGCGCTTAAAAGCGCCTATAATGCAGCCTTTCCAATCTTAAAGGAACAGGGAATACGCTGTCTAAAACAAGGTGATGATGACAGAAGCCGCCTCCTTCAAACCTTCCTTTCCGATGAATCGAGCGTGCTTTTTGCTACCGATTCTTTTTGGGAAGGCGTTGACGCTCCCGGAGATACGCTCCGCCTTGTTATTCTCTGCCGCCTTCCTTTCAGGCCCCCTGACGATCCTGTTTTTGAAGCCCGCTCCGAAGCGATAGACGAGCGCGGAGGAAGCTCTTTTATGGAATTGTCCCTTCCGGAAGCGGTTATGAAATTCAAACAAGGCTTTGGACGGCTTATGCGCCGTTCTAGTGACCACGGGGCGGTGGTTATCCTTGACGGACGGATTCTCCATAAAAGATACGGCGAGATTTTTTTGAAATCCCTGCCTGAAACCAAAAAAAGTTTTTCGGAGTTTAACACAATACTGAATCAGATTGAATCATTTTTGTATCCTTAGCCTGATAACGCTCCTCTGTATGACCGGACAGCAGTGCCTCTCTGTGCAGTGTGAAAAAAACATGCGTGCGTCTTGGCGCGGGGGTCTTTCTTTTTCTTAAAAATGTGCTATTATGTAAAGCACATACGTAATGGAGGATTAAATGGCTAATAAACAAAAGTATGTTTATTTCTTCGGCAAAGGAAAAGCCGAAGGCGATGCAAAAATGAAAGATGTTTTGGGCGGAAAAGGCGCCAATTTGGCTGAAATGACCAATCTGGGCATTCCGGTTCCCGCGGGATTTACAATTTCTACGGACGTTTGTGCCGCTTATTATGAAAACAACCAAAAATATCCGGACGGATTGGAAAATGAAGTATTGGAGACATTAAAAAAACTTGAAACGGCGATGGGAAAAAAACTTGGCGACCCCGATGATCCTCTTTTGGTTTCCGTCAGGTCCGGCGCCGCGGTTTCCATGCCCGGCATGATGGACACAATTCTGAATCTCGGAATAAATGATAAAGCGGTTATCGGCTTGGCTGAAAAAACCGGAAATCCCCGCTTCGCCTGGGACGCTTACCGCCGTTTTATTCAGATGTACGGCGATGTTGTCATGGGTGTGGAGCATGATGAATTTGAGCACGCGCTTGCCGCCATGAAAAAAGCAAAGAAAGTTGAGCTTGATACCGGCCTCAGCGCCGACGATCTTAAGAATCTCGTTGATGAATATAAAAAGATCGTGAAAAAACACGCAAAAAAAGATTTTCCCCAGGATCCTGTTGATCAGATGTGGGGAGCCACGAACGCGGTTTTTGGCTCATGGATGAATGACAGGGCAATCAAATACCGCCAGATTAATGAAATCAAAAATGTGAAAGGAACGGCCGTTAATATTCAATCTATGGTATTCGGCAACTTCGGTGATGATTCCGGCACAGGCGTTTGTTTCAGCCGCGATCCTTCCACCGGCATCAATAAATTCTACGGCGAATACCTTATGAATGCCCAGGGCGAAGATGTTGTAGCCGGAATCAGAACTCCCGAAAAAATCGCTACTCTGGAAAAGAAAAACAAGAAAGTCTACGACCAGCTTGTCGCGATTAAAGACCGGCTGGAAAATCATTTCAAAGATATGCAGGATTTGGAATTCACCGTTCAGCAGGGCGAACTTTTTATTCTCCAAACAAGAAGCGGAAAGCGCGCGGGCGCCGCGGCCGTAAAATGCGCGGTCGATATGGTTGCCGAAAAACTTATCACCAAAGAAGAAGCGATTCTCCGCGTTAGCCCGGATCATCTTGATCAGCTTCTGCATCCTATGATCGATCCAAAAGCCTTCAAAACAGCGAAAGCCCTTACAAAGGGCTTGAACGCGTCTCCCGGCGCCGCCTGCGGACGGATTGTGTTTACCGCGAAGGATGCCGAAGAATGGAACGCTAAAGGTGAAAAAGTTGTTCTTGTCCGCAAGGATACCAGCCCCGAAGATATCGGCGGGATGGTCGTGTCCGAAGGAATTCTTACCTCTACCGGAGGAATGACAAGCCACGCGGCCGTTGTTGCCCGCGGTATGGGAACTCCCTGTGTAGCGGGCGCCAAAGGCGTTTCCGTTCAGGGAAAGAAAGTTGTCATCGGCGGAACTTCCTTTAAAGAAGGCGACTGGATCACCATAGACGGATCCACCGGAAATGTATACGGCGAAAAACTTTCCCTTATCGTTCCGAGCATTTCCAAAGATATGAGCCTTTTCCTTTCGTGGTGCGATGAAGTCCGTGATGCTTCCGTCCGCGGCGATATTACAGGCTTCAAAGTCAGAACCAATGCCGATCAGCCCGAAGATGTAAAGAGGGCTTTTGATTTCGGCGCAGACGGCGTCGGGCTCTGCCGGACCGAACACATGTTCTTTGAGAAAGAAAAATTGATACATTTCCGCGCCATGATTCTTGCGGATAATATTGATGAACGGAAAGCCGCGCTGAAAAAGATTCTGCCTTTACAGAAAAAAGATTTCTTCGGCATCTTTAAGGCCATGAACGGCAGGCCTGTAACCATCCGGCTGCTTGACCCGCCCCTTCATGAGTTTGTTCCCCACACAAAAGCGGAAATTGCCGAAGTAGCGGCGCACCTCAATGTAAGCGTTAAAGATTTGCAGCCTAAAATCGACCGCCTGCATGAATCCAACCCCATGCTCGGTCACCGCGGATGCCGTTTGGCCGTTACCTATCCTGAAATCTATGATATGCAGGTTGAAGCCATCGCTCTTGCCGCCGTGGACTGCCTTAAAAAGAAGATTCCCGTCCATCCGGAAATTATGATTCCCATTGTTTGCGATGAACGGGAACTCGCGATGATAAGGCCCAATGCCGAAACCATCATCAAAAATGTTATGACAAAAGCCAAGGTTGAGATTCCCGTCAGAATCGGAACCATGATTGAAGTTCCCCGCGCCGCGCTCCTTGCCGACAAGATTGCTGAATACGCGGACTTCTTCAGTTTCGGGACGAATGACCTTACCCAGATGACCTTTGCGTTCAGCCGGGATGACGTGGCTTCGTTTATGCCTTCCTATCTGGAAAAAAACATCCTTGAGGTTGATCCCTTTAAGTCTATCGATGAAGAAGGCGTCGGAATGCTTATTGATATTGCCGTAAAGAAAGGCCGCGGCATGAAAGGCGATTTTAAGGTCGGCATCTGCGGCGAACACGGCGGTGATCCCCAGACCATCGATTTCTGTTACCGCGCCGGGTTGAGCTATGTATCATGCTCTCCGTTCAGAGTACCTCTCGCGAGACTTGCCGGGGCGCAGGCCGTTATCAGGAATGCATCCGCAAAGAAATAATCCGCCCTTCGAGAGATAGGAACCTCAGGGACCGCGTGTTTCGGCCGCTGAGGTTCTCGAAGCGGTCCATGCGTGAAAAAAGGCTGTCCGGTTGGGCAGCCTTTTCAATTCATAACTCTCACGGTAAAACGGGATTATATCTTCGATGGTTTTTACCGGGAATGATCAATCAAAGTTGATATAGGAACCATTGAATAGCCGCTCCGCACAAGGGCGTCCAAAAGCACATCCAGACTATTAAAGAGATACCCGTCCCTGCCGCCGGGAAGCAGTCCCAAACGTATGGGGATAATCGATCCGGGCCTTTTTTCCTTCATAATTCTGTCCACAATATCCGCGGCGGAAAGCTGGGACAAAACAGCGCCCCGGATATCTCTTCTTAACACCCAGTCCATAGGATCCACATCCCTGCCAATGGTTCGATAACCGGCGGACGCGGCGGCGGCAATCATGTCGCTTGAAGCAAAATAATAAGGCGCGTGCCAAAGCAGAGACAATTCCGACTGCGAGGCACTGAAAAATTCGTCTTCGTTCCGCGCTAATCCTTTCATGATAAAATCCCGATCAATTCTAAAGCGCGCGTCAGATAAATCGATAGGGGCAAAAAACATTGATGCCGCTTCGTGTCCCGCGTCAACAATATTTTTCGCGGCACCGGGATGACGGCGGATAAATTCTCCGTTAAGGAAAAAAGTAGCCTTAATACCGAAGCGGTTTAGTGAATCCAGCGTCTCAGGCAGTCCTCTGTCATCATCGACAAGATCAAAACAAAGGGCTATTTCCCGCAGTCCGTTCCTGAGACCATGAGTGAATAATCCTCCGGGAACATCGATAAGGGAATCATCTTCGTTACCGGGTATTTCATCGTACAGTCTTGCCGTTCCAGGAAACAAAGATACGGTTCCCACAGAGACGATATTTCTTACCATGGGAATATTTTTGTAAGGGCCGGACGCCTGGGTTTCAAGATATACCCGGTAAGCGCTTGATACCTGGCTCGCGGTTTTCAGTACTGGATTCGGAACGGGCTGCCAGGGACTTTTTCCATCGGTCACATAGTATGAGTTCTCATTTTTTGCCAGAATCCGGTCCCGCTTTTCTTCATAGCCGGACTCGTCTGAGGACGAAAGACAAATAAGCTGCCTCTGCCCTTCTGTATGTACCCTTTCAATTTTGAACATATCGCCTGTGATATATTCATCATTTTCAAGCCAAAACGCGGAAAAACCTGGATGTTCTCCTATAACGCTTTGGACTTTCCAATTGATATAGTCATAAAGAAAAACTCCGTTTTTTCCCCACACAAGGGCCTTGTTTCCGTCTGGAGAAAGGCTCGCGGATTCGCCCCTGGGATCTTCAATCCTGGCGAATATCCGGCTGTCGTCCCCAAAGTCTCCGCTTAAAAGATTTACCCGGTATGCCGCGGTTTGGGAAGCGTCTTTTCCGGGAATGCTTACAAGGACCGTAACGATGCCCTGGTCCGACCAAAGAATGGTGATTCGGGATGAAGAACGGGGAAGAATTAAATACGGCAAAGATGAACTGTTATTTCTCGCGGACACATCGGTTTCCAAGGGAAAATAAAAGAGGCTTCTTTTTTCCTTTGAGAGAAGGAGGCTTTGTGAATCGGGAGAAATCCAGAAATCATCAAAATTAGGATCGAACTCCAACGGAATAGTCCCGGTAACCGTTCCGATTTCAAGAAAGTTGGTATATAAGGCGCGGGCAAACAATTCGGTGCTTCTTACGCGGTACACCGAAGAACCTTTCATATAGAAAAAATCGCCCGAAGGCCCCCATTGCACGGAATGGATGTTTCCGTCTCCGATCATCCGGTAACGTTCTTCTATCTCTGCGTTGCCGATGGAATAATAAAATACCCTGCCGCCCCGGCTGTACACAAACATTTTGGAATCCGGGCTCCAGCGCGCGGGAAAATCATATCCGGGCCGTTCAATGTTACGGGAAATAATAGTTTTCGTTCCGTTTGCGGTATTCAGCAGAATGAGGTTTCCGTACGCCGCGCTCACTTCTTCAATAAAGAGAACCCAGCTGCCGTCCGCGGAAGAAACCATGGGAACCGAGCGGCCGCCCAAGGCCGGAGCTCCGTCAGCAAAAGAAGGAAAACCGGGGATTGTTTCAGGCAGGCCCCCCGTGACGGGAATCCTGAATACGCCGAAGCTATTGCGGATTTGAATGGTTCTGCCGCCTTCCAAAATGTCGATATTTTCCGGAAAGGCGGTTAACTGCTTAAGAGAAAAATCTTTTAGTTGGGATAAAAACAAGGCCCCCTGCTCTGGAGCGCCTTCCCCGTCCGAATGGGCGGAAAACAAAAGCTGACCGGATTCTGAAATATCTAAACCATCGAACCAAATATCCGCGCGGAGGGCAGCTCCCGAAAACAGCAGAAAAATTAATATATTTAATAAGCCTCTTCTGCTCTTCATGATATACTCCTACGGACTTATAGTAATTATTGCCTGTGAATATTCTGTATTCAGATCCGAGGAAGTATCAAAGGCCCTTATAAAAGTGACAACAGCAAAAAATGCCAGAAGAATAAAAACAAGTTTATGCATGGAACCTCCATCGCAACATTTCATTATAGAATAATGATCTTTCTATATCAATTCAAGATAGATAGATCGTAAAAAGCTTTCTACCTGCTGAGATAATCCATAGGATTTATAGCCCTTCCATTTCTGAATACCGCAAAATGGAGATGCGGTCCCGTGGAATATCCGGTATTTCCAACTTCACCGATAACCGATCCCTGGAGAACTCTGGCTCCTTTATTTACATAAATGCTGTTCATGTGAGCATACAGCGTATTGTAACCGCTGCTGTGGCTGATAATCACATATTTTCCGTAAGTAGCGTTTGTTCCGGCAATAGAAACCGTTCCGTCCGCGGATGATTTTATCGGCGTCCCTGTGGGAGAGGCAAGATCGATTGCCGCGTGATGACGCCTCACTCCGGTGAAAGGATCATTCCTCCATCCGAAAGGACTTGTAAGTCTTCCGCTCGTTGGATACAGGAAGAATTCCCCCAGAGCCTTTTTAAGATCGTCCCGGGCCATTCTGGCTCCCGGGATAAAAAGGCTCGCGCCAAGGGCAAGGGTTTCACTGGTAATATCATTGGCATCGAGGATTGCTTCCAAAGGAACTTCAAACTTGGCCGAAATCTTTGAAAGACTGTCGCCTCTTTGTACCGTGTAAGGAATTCCGTCCATATTGGGGATTCTCAGGACTGTTCCTTCCCGAATGCGTTTCGCGTTGCTGATACCGTTCAACGCGATCAGCGCGTCCATGGAAAGGGAGCGTGAAGCGGCAATCCGGGAAATAGAATCGCCCCGCTGAATCGTATAATTTTCCCAGGAAAACGTTTCCATCAAGTCGAGGGGAATCGGATTACTATCAAGATTGAGATTTTCTTTCGGAACCGAAATACCCGCATACTCAGCCATTGCCGCCTCATACGCGTTATCATTGAGAGGATTCACTACATTCGCCGAAAGTTTATCGCGGTTTACCATGATAAACGATACAATTAATGTCAGCGCGATAAAACCCAAAGGATATGAAAGCATTTTTACCGCCTGCGTAAAAGGCATTCTCGCGGTATGTTTTCTTTTGGCCGTTTTTTGTTTTTTTTCAAGATTATTCGCGGTCTGCGAAGCACGGTTCTTTGACGGAGAAGCACTTCCGGCAAAAGCAATCGGGGTTTCCGGCAGGTTCATGGTTTTGGGATTTTTGTCTGCCGCGGAACGAGTTATTTCACGGAGTCTTTGTCCGCGTCCGCTGATCGTATGCTGCGTGATTTTTCCCAAATTTGACGCCTGAGGCGCTTTATGCGAAGAATGTAAAGAAGACGCTGCGGAATATCTCCGCTTGTGAATCTGCTGTCCTTCAAGAAAATTATGCATGATATTGGTTTATCGACATAATCAATTTGAATCATTATACTACTAATGTGGAAAAAACGGCTAAAGCTCATTTTAAACCAGTCAGAACAATTTTGTTTGCCTTTTTGTTTGCTCTTTTAATAAAGATGCTCTGTTTCGAGTTTGTCATTGTTGAAGGGGATTCCATGCTTCCGGCAATTAGCCAGGGAATGGTGCTGATTGTAAACCGGGTTGCCTATGGGTTTCGTTTTCCCTGGATGGAAAAGTATCTTGTCTCTTGGAAAATGCCACAAAAAGATGATATTGTGGTGTTTATAACACCACAGGGCCACACCGCGGTAAAACGATGCGGTGATATTGTTGATGAAACATTTTTTATGGCTTTTGGAGATAATAAAAATGATTCTTTCGATTCCCGGGCTTACGGTCCGGTCCCGATAGATAATATTTTGGGGCAAGTTATAGGTAATTATAGGTAGAAACAAATGGAACATAACGAACCGAATCGGCAAAAAAAACTTTTCGTTTCCGGTAAAATCCGCTTTCTTGTAAGCATATCTCTTTTATGCATTGCGGCGTTGTACATTTTGATAAAATACGCATCGACCATGCTGAATCCTTCGCCGCCGCCCCAGCCTGTTTCAAGTAATGCTTTTTTGGAACGCGGCCCGATTTTGGACAGAAACGGACGGATTCTGGCGATTCAAACCCGTCTGGGCAATATCAGCCTTTGGAAACCGGAAATGGAGGATTTGGATATCCTTGTCCGGGAACTCGGACCTGTTACGGGTATTCCCTTTGCGGAATTGGAAAGAATGATCACGCAATCTCCTCATGATTTTCTCTATATACAAAAAAGGGTTGATCAATCGGTGATTGAGGCTGTTGAAACGGCGAAAGCCGCGGGAGAACTCCGGGGGATCGGCATTGAACCGGTGCTGGGAAGAATTTATCCTGAAAAAAAACTTGCAAGTCAGATCATCGGTTTTGTAGGCGATGACGGCGATACGGGCCTGGCGGGAATTGAATACGCTTTTGAAGATGAATTATCTCCCGGGAATAACGGAGAGGGGAGGAGTCAGGGCGGTTCTCAGGTAATCCTGACCATCGATACTAATGTTCAGCATATTCTTGAAGGAATTGCCGAAAAAACGCTCACGGAAAATGAAGCCGAAGCGGTTATGCTTATAGCAATGGACCCCAAAAGCGGCGATATCCTTGGTTCCGCGTCACTTCCTGATTTTGATCCAAACAATATCCGCGGTTCAAATGAAGTGTCCCGGATGGACAGACCCGCTGTCTGGGCTTACGAACCGGGTTCCGTCTTCAAGATTTTTTCCCTTGCCGCCCTCATGGATTCAGGATCGATTAATAAAAATACAGTTTTTATCTGCGACGGAAAATATGAACGGACCACAAATGCCGGAGAAAACATCATAATCCGCTGCCTGGGCAGCCACGGTCCGGTTACGGCAAGGGAAATCATCATGTATTCCTGTAATGCCGGAGCGGCTTATGCGTCAGACAGGCTCGGTGCCGATCAGTTTCATTACAGGCTTGAGAACTTTGGATTCGGCATCCGCACCTTTGCCGGAAATCCCGGAGAAACAACAGGAGTGTTCCGTTCTACAGAACGATGGTCGGCCCGCTCAAAACCGACTATCGCTATTGGGCAGGAAATTTCCGTTTCCGCTTATCAGATGATGCAGGCCGCCACAGCTATCGCAAATAACGGAATATTGGTTCATCCCAAAATTGTATCCAGGATTATTTCAAATGACGGAAAACTGATAAAAAACTATGATAACGGCAGCCCGGAACGCGTCATAAGCGCGGAAACCGCCGGAGCCATTCGTCAATATATGGAAGATGTAACGCTTGACATCGGAACCGGATGGCGCGCTAACGTGGAAGATATTTCTCTCGCCGTCAAAACCGGAACCGCGGAACTTATCGATCCTGCTACAGGAGCGTATTCCGATACCGATTTTATCGCAAGCTGTATTGCCATGTTTCCGGCGGATAATCCTTCACTCATTTTATACATTGTCATTGTGAAGCCCAAGGGGGCGTCGTATCTTGGCGGGCGGATAGCGGCTCCTCCCATTCGGGAAGCGGCGGAAGCCTTAATCGATTATCTTGGAATTCCCAGGGGAAGAAATCCCCAGGTCAGCCATCAGGGTTCTGTCATGATCGATTCGGATGTTCCGGCGGAAATGGGAGACCTTATGCCCGATTTTACCGGATATTCAAAACGGCAGCTCGTTCCGCTTTTGATGAGGGATGATTTGCGGATTGATATCCGCGGCGACGGCTGGGTGATAAGACAAAGCCCGGCCCCCGGAACTCCCTTACATCCGGGCGATGCCGTTCTATTGGAACTGGAATGAATTTTTGGGATAAGAATTATCTGGTGTTAAAATCCAATTATCCTTCTTTGGCGGATCGGCTTGAAAACCCTCTTTCCGATTTTGAAGGAAGCGTCCTCGTTCGGGAAACTCCTTCCGGAAATCCCACGATGCTGATCAACAACATGTACATTCATTCGCCGCGTTTTCCCGATAAAGAAGCGGAAAAGTTAATTTCCGGCCTGGACGATACAAAACCGGTTCTTGTGTTAGGCCTTGGTTTGGCCTATGTGCTTGAAGCGCTTATCAAGAAGTATCCTCACAAACCGATTATTGTCGCGGAAAAACATTTCAGCCTTTTCCGGAAAGCTTTGGAAAATCGGGATTTTTCACAGATACTTTCCCGGCAAAATATATTTTTTTTTATTGGCGGCGAAGCGGAAGGAATACGCGGCGTACTGGAAATGTTTCAGGAACATCCTGAAATAGTGCCGAACCGCGCCTTAATGCAGATCGATCCTGCCTGGTATGGGGAAATCGAAACCGCGGCCGCTGCCTCCGCGAATAAAGATGATATCAACAGCGCCACGCTTCGCCGTTTTGGAAAACGCTGGGTCCGCAACTTAGGAACAAATATTGAAGCGATTCGGGATATTCCCGGCATCAAATACCTCGAAGGTGCCGCCGGTGATTTTCCTGTTTTTCTCGCCGCCGCCGGACCTTCCCTTGATGAAACCATTCCTTATTTAACAGATATCGCGCGGCGCTGCGTTATCGTCGCGGCGGATACATCGCTTCGTTTTCTTTTGCGTCACGGCATCAATCCGGATTTTGTGGTGGTTGTTGATCCGCAATATTGGAATGCCCGCCATTTGGACCGGTGTCCGGCTCCCAAAAGCTGCCTGATTACAGAATCGGCTGTGTATCCGGAAGTGCTTCGCCATCAGTTTAGAAGAACCTTCCTGTGCAGTTCCCTGTTCCCTCTCGGCCGCTTTATTGAAGACAGAATTGATCCCAAAGGGATGTTGGGAGCCGGCGGCTCCGTGGCATCTACCGCCTGGGATTTTGCGAGAATCCTCGGTTCCAAAGATATTTGGATAAGCGGCCTCGATTTAGCTTTTCCGGAATTAAAAACCCATTTTAAAGGCGCTCTTTTTGAAGAACGGGCCTTATCCGAATCTACCCGCTGCATTCCGGTAGAAACAAAAAGCATACAGATGCTTTTCGGCGGTCATCCCTTTTTTGCCGCCGGAGCCGGCGGAGAAAAAACGCTGACAGACAAACGTCTGTCTTTGTACGCATCATGGTTTGATCATCGTTTTTCGCAGTATCCTTCGATAAAAAACCGGAGTTTTTCCAAAAAAGGACTGTTTATCCGGAATATGGAAATTGCAAATCCCGAAGAAATACTGCGGCTTCCGGAAAGGAGACAAGAAATAGATCATGTCCTCGGCGAAGTATTCGCAAAAACGCAAGACGCGTATTGTAATGAATCGTCGGTAAAAGAACGGAAAAATGCCTATATGAAAGCAAAAGCCGCCCTGACGGGAGGCCTTAAAGAATTAATCGTAAGTTCCGAAACAGCCGCGGAAACCGCCTTAAAGGCATGGAAAAATGCGTCAACGCTTTCAGATGCTGAAAAAGATCGTATTCTCAGTTATTTTGACAAAGTGAATCTGGCTGTTTCAAATAGTCAGGTAAAAGATGTTGTCAGTTTTCTTTTCCCCCTATTGAAAGATTTGGAGGAAACCCTTCAAACGCCTGAAACCGACTCATTCAAGAGGCATTTGGAACTTTCCTGGAGGCTTTACCGTTCCCTGGCGGAAGCCGCATCGTATAATTTGAAATATATCCAATAAACATAATTAAGTCTTTTACTAAAGGTTATATCCTGATACACCGATAAAATAGCATAACGGGAGGGTCGTTCCTCATGTTGTGAGACGGTGTGCATATCGACGTCCAGGCACATCGTCTTTTTTTTTAAACAAGTTAATCTTGTTCTTTCCACATATCATCATATAATATTTAATGGAGGTTATGAAAAAAAATGAAAAAAGTGCTCATTATTTTATTTTCAGCTTTGCTGGTATTCTCATTTGTATCCTGCGCAACACCGCCACCACCCGCAACATCACCGCCCGCAACACCATCACCACCCGCAACACCACCACCACCCGCGACACCATCACCACCCGCGACACCATCACCGCCCGCGACACCATCACCACCCGCGACACCTATCACCCAGGAAGATGCATTTTTGATTCTGGATGGGGCAAGAAGTTACACTGTGGTGTATGGTGATACCCTTTCCGCAATCACAAGAAGATCATACCCCAAGGACAGCGGATTCTATTTCCCTGTAATCATGTTGGCTTCCAATCATGTTGTACTCGATCCCGATTTTATTCTGCCGGGAATGAAGCTTGTTATTCCCGATTTGAGAGCTAACCTGGACAATGCGGTGACAAAGGAAAAAATAAAATTATACCTTTTGGAAATTGCCGATATTTATACAAGGAAGGGTGACGTTAAAAGCGAGAAAGGTTTAAGGGATCTTTCCGCCACATTGTAGTCATACCGTGTTAATGCTTCCCAATTGACCGCAGGCTCCGGAGATGTGTCTGCCTTTTCTGGAGCGTTTAGTTACATTGAGTCCGCGTCTTTCGAGCTGTGTCAAAAAGTTGTCAACTTCAAGGTTTTTTGGTTCAATCAACCGCTTTCCTTCAAAAGAGAGGCCGTCAACGGTATTCCAAGGAATAAGATTGATAACACAGTCGATTCCTTTTGCAAATGAAACGAGGGCATCGGCATCCTGTTGTCTAGTATTAATCCCACCCAGGAGAACCGCTTCCAGTGTTATTCTTTTCTCTTGTTTTTTCTGATAGTAGAGGAGTGCTTCTTTCAGCAAAGGGAGGGGATTGCTTTTATTGACCGGCATCAGCTTAGACCGCAGTTCTTCATCGGCCGTGGTGATGGAAACCGCCAGGCGGATTTCCGGTCCATGCTCCGCCATTTTTCTGATGCCGTCCACAATTCCGCTTGTAGAGACCGTGATTCTCCGCCGCGAAAGTCCCAATCCAAGAGGATGACAGATCACGGAAACAGCCTGATGAAGTTCTTCCATGTTTAAGAGCGGTTCGCCCATGCCCATTATAACGATATTTGAAATATCTTTATGCAAGGATTTTAGATACAAAAACTGTTCAACAATTTCTGACGCGTCAAGATTACGGTGAAAACCCAGTGTTCCGGTTTTGCAGAAAGCACAGGCCATTGGGCATCCGGCCTGGGTTGAAAGACAAGCTGTCCGCCGGTTTTCAGCGTCTGAAAGGAGAACAGCTTCTATTTCCGATCCGTCTTTTAATCGCAATTGAAGTTTGATGGTTCCGTCTTCATCTTCAAGTTTTTGAGAAACGGCGCTGGAATAAACAGTACATCGATTCTTTAAATCTTTGCGTAAATCCAAAGACAAATCCGTCATTTCATCAAAAGAAACAGCGCCTTTCGCAATCCACTTAAAAATCTGCTTTGCACGGAAACCGGGAAGGAATGGAAAACTTGTTACAATCTGTTCCGGACAAAGCCCCGACAAAGAGATCATTTTGAATCTTTAAGTTTGTCCAAATACTCCGAAACAGAATTATTGCGGACACCCAAGGATTGGAATTCTCCCAACATGTCTATCGCTTTTTGTTTTTCGCCCATTTTGACGTAACAATCTGCCAGTTCCATATAAAGCCGGTAATTTTTCGGATCCTGCTGAATAAGCCGCCGGAGCGATTCCGCCGCTTCGTTATATTTACCCTGTGATTTTGCGACTACAGCGAGCCCCAAAACAGCATAAGTATCAAATTCAATATTCAAAGCTCTCTGGTAATATTCGACAGCCTTGTCATATTCATTAAGATTCCGATAAGCGTCTCCCGCGCGGGTTAAAATGACCTTGTTTCGGGGATCCTGTTCAAGAATTTTGTTCCAGAATTCCAAGGACCGGTATTGCTGATTCATTCCCCGGTAACAATCCGCCAATCCAAAGAGAGCATAAAAGTTACTGCGGTCCATTACCAGCGCGTCTTCAAAATACTGAACGCCCTGGTCAAAGCTCTTCAATTTTCGATGACAATTTCCAATAGACGTCAGCACACGGATATCGATAATGCCCTTTTTATTCGTATCGAGCATTTTTCCCCAATAGTACAGGGCATCACGATATTCCTTAAAATCATAATGAAGATGTCCAAGCCCAATAATAGCATAGGGATTATCTTCTTCCATTTCCAGGACCCGCAAATACACAGCCTTTGATTTCTTAAACTCCCGAACTTTCCGGTAAGCATCGGCAACGCGCGTTAAAACGGTGATATTTCTGTCATCATGGAGCAGATATTGTTCCCATATTTCGATAGCTTTTTGGTATTGATTTAAGGCCTTGTAACAATCAGCGAGACCGAACAGGGCATAATTATTCCCGGGATGATGAGACAAACAAGTTTTATAATATTCGACCGCGTCCTTAAAAGCGCCGCGCTTTCTGGACGCATCGCCAAGTCCAACCAATGCATAATTATTATCCTCATCCGCGTCCAGGATTTTATGAAAGCATTCGATAGCATCGTTTGTTTTATTTTCTTTTAGGAGTTGATACCCCTTTTTTGATAATTCCGAAACTTCCGAAGCTTCATTATTCCTTTCTGTAGATGACAGCAACGCCGCATCTTCCAAAGAATCAGTGATTCTAACCGCTCCATCACTCATGAAATTGATCCTCTTTGTTTATTAATGATCTAATCAAAACCGATAATTTCTCAAAAATCGGCTCGCATTTTTTTTTATCCGGCGCAATCCAATACATACGTAAAGCATCTAAATCTCTTCCTTGAGATTTATAAAAATCGCCCACTCTCACCAGACCGTCTGTATATCCAGTGGTAAGGAAAATCCGGCGGGCTCCTTCGATGTCTCCGGAATTAAATAACACATTCCCTTTGCGATTGAGCGCGGCTTTCTGACCGCTTTCAACATGCGGCCGCCGAGTGGTTTTTATAAATGCTTCCTGGCCGTTAAAACGGTCAAATACATTCTTTTCGCTCATATCTATAAACTTGCAAATAAAGGAAACAAACAACAGAGTACAAAAAGTCATGCCGCAAGATTACTTAAAAGTATAGTTATTTTCCAATACTCCCTAGAATATAACTAAAAGAGTTATCTTTGTGAATAGGGAAAACCCTAAAATTCCCCTAAAACATTACTTTTTTAGAAAGAAATCCACATTTGAGCGGCCGTATTCTCTATTGTCAACCAGTTCCAAGTTTTCAAAGGAACCTTTAATATAATCTTCCCTTGGCCTATGTATCATCAAAAGGCTGCCGGGAATCATCAAAGGAGATTTTGATATATTTTCAACCAATTCCCATTTAAATTTATAGGGAAAAGGCGGATCACAAAAAATATAACTGAAAGACTTTTTTGCTCTTTTGACATACAATTCGGCGGACATAAAACGGCATTGAATTCTTACAGGCGACATTGCGGTGTTTTTTAAGATGGTTTTCCGCTTTATAGGATCCATTTCTACAGCTTCTATAGGATTTGCCCCTCTGGAAGCCGCTTCCAACGCTATAATTCCCGATCCTGAAAAAATATCTAAAAAAGAAAACCCGGTCAAATCCTTCAAAATGGAAAAAATTGATTCTCTCATCCGGTCCATTGCCGGTCTAATAACACCGTCCGGTACTTCAACCTGCCTGCCGCATAATGTTCCGCCTGTAATTCTCATGAAAAATCCTTGAGAAGCGCATTTAATTCGTCGCTCGATACAACGTTGGGGTCTTGGGTGGTATTATCCAAGGAATTGACGGCATCCTGAATAATATTCTGTCTGCCGGCTGAACGCAGCCGGAAATTCTCAATTTTTTCAACGATGATGGGAAATTCCGCTGTGGAAATAGATCCTGTGCTTTGGGTGATTTTTTCCAATATCTCCATAAATTTTGTCTCGGTTTCCATCAAATTGTAAAATTGAGCGCTCCTTTCTATCAATTTTTCGTTTTTCGTTAGGCTTTCCAATAAAAAAGCCAAACTTATATCGATGAAATCCATATCTTCTATGGTTTTTTCCAGAAAAAGATCAGGATCGGCATCCAAAATGATAGTGTTTTCGATCATTCTGATTCGATTGTTAAGAATGAATGTATTATCTTCAAAATTGATACGTTTATTCATAATTCCGCGCTTCCTTTTGCCGGTATATTGGGATTTTCAAAGATATAATTGTCTCCTGATCGTTTAAAACCGGATGATTCTAAAACACCGTTCCCGGCGGCGTTCTCTTTTTCCGGCTCGACAATAATCTTTTTTACTCCCAATTGCCATATTTTTTCTATTATTTGTTTGATCATTTGCCTGCCGAATCCACGGCGCAAATATTCCGCTTCTCCAATGAAATAATCGATGCTGTATTCTTCGCCTTGATTTTCAGCGCTGCGGCACCCGTCATTCCAAATCTCATGCTCTTGTGCAAAATAACGGTCATAATATTGACAAAAACCTATAGAAACCCCCTTATATTCAGCGATAAAATGTGTGAGAAAGAAAAAACTGCCGTGCCGTTCCTGAATTTCACGCAGCCAATGGAGAGGATATTTGTACCATAAAGCGACATGCGGCGTCTCAAGCCAGCGCTTCATCAATACGATATCTTCATCACGAAAGGAGCGCAGCAGAATGGCATCAGTTTGCATCAAAATAATCTCCTTTTAGTTCATTTTTATCTGCTATTAGACTATAGCATCGGTACTCTACTTTGTAAATACACCAATTCTTAGCAAATTTACTACCCATATTATGGGAGTCTAAAAAAGTTTGATTGAGTTTTCAATGTTTTTTTGAGGAAAAATCGACATTTTTTCGATTTTATTGCTTTTATTACACTTTTTTATATGCTTGACCAAAGTTCCGACTTCCAATAAAATTGATAAATCCTCTTTGTCCGTCTCTAAGACGGACCATCAAGCAATGTCCGTAAGGAGGGCACATGCGTCAGTACGAATTGACGGTCATTTTCCCATTGGAAGATGACCAGCACAAATCAGGCCGTGAACAGTTGTTGAACGACCTTAATGAGAACGGAGTCACTATCGAAAAAACCGATGAAATCGGCGATAGAGATTTGGCTTATGAAATCAAAAAAAGAAAACGGGGCAAGTACGTTTTGTTTACCATCAAGACCGATCCGGAAAAAATCGTTGTTTTGGACAGGTCCTTCAAGTTGAATGCCAATCTTCTTAAATATCTCTTTGTGAATATCGAAGAATAGGAAGTGCTATGGTCGACCTTAACCATGTAATTATTATCGGAAGACTCACCCGGGATGCCGAGTTTAAGTATATTACCAACGGACAGGCTGTTTGTAAGTTTTCTGTGGCGGTAAACCGCAGAAAGAAAAGCGGCGACCAATGGGTTGACGAGGCAAACTTTTTTGATGTTGTTCTCTGGGGACGGCAGGCTGAATCCTTGAATCAATATTTGCAGAAAGGGAAACAGATTGCGGTTGAAGGAGAACTCCGGCAGGACCGCTGGGAACAGGACGGCCAAAACAGGTCAAAAGTGGAAATAGTAGCGAATAATATTCAGCTTCTCGGCGGAAATTCGGGCGGTTCCGGTTATGGAAATTCCGGCGCGGGCGGAGGATCCTATCAGGGAAGCTCCGGCGCTGATACGCAGGCAAACCGGGGACCGGCGCAAAACAGCGGGACCGGCGGAGTAACGGACGATCATTTTTCCGATGATATTCCCTTTTGATGCATACAGATGGATTTAAGAAGTTAGCGTCACCGCATTGCGGTGCCTTCGATTTACTTCGCCGCTTAGTGCGGCGCATTATAGGAGCGTCACCGCATTGCGGTGCCTTCGATTTATTTCGCCGCTTGTGCGGCGTATTATAGGGGTTAATTATGTCAGATGAAAAATATACCGAAGAAAATGCCGCTCAGGATATGGAAATAGATAATATCCAAATGGACAGCGGGATGATCGGCCGTGACGGCGAAGAAAAAAACGGGCGGAGCGGCGGAAAAGGCGGAAAAGTTTTCTTTAAGAAGAAGGTTTGCCGTTTCTGTACTCAAAAGATGAAAATCGATTATAAGGACGGTGACGCGCTTCGCCGTTTTATTACCGAAAGGGGAAAGATCCTTCCCCGCCGTATTACCGGAACCTGCGCAAAACATCAAAGGGCTTTGGCTTTGGCTATCAAAAGGGCCCGTGTTATTGCCTTACTGCCTTTTGTAGCGGATTAATCGTCTTCTCTTGTGAAAGAATATTCTTCTAAAAACCCGGCGGGGGTTTTGTTCCCCGCTGTGGTTTGCGCTTCAATCTGCGTCCTTTGTAATCATTTCAGTTCATTTTATTTTTTCTCTCTTTTGCCTATCGGGATAGCTGGTTTGATGTTTTCGGCTTTGACCTGCTGGGTTTCTGTGGCTTTTTCAATTGTCATCTATGCTTTCAGCCTGGTGATTTTTTATAGCAGCGTTTCTTTTGATCTGCTTGACATTGTATCTCAGGCAGGGATTTTTGCGCTCTTGCCTGTCTTTTTTGCGTGGATTATCGCGCCTCCTGTAAAGGGACCGGCTTTCTTAAGACTGAGAACTTCCTTCCGCTTGATTCTTGGTTCATCCATCCTGTTGTTGATCTATATTCCTATAATGTATTCTCTTTTTCGGCAGGATGGGTTTTATCAATCATTTTTGGATGATGTGGAGAGCGTTCTTTCGTTGATGCCTTTTGCGGAAATCGGGAGCGATGTTGTTGAACAGTCCCTCATAAGAAAATATCTTACCCCGGCCAATATTCTTGACAATATCATTTTTTTCGCTCTTCGCGGGGGCGGTCTTGTTTCAATTTTACTGTTCTTTTTGTTCAGCAGACAGGTGAGTATGATGATTGCAAGGCTTTTTCGCAGAGTGAAGCCTGGGCCGGGATTGGCTTTTTTTAAGATCAACGCGTGGTTTATTTGGCTTTTTTCTGTGTCAATTTTGGCGGTATTGCTTTCTATGCAGTTTAAATTTGAAATTCTTGAAATTGCGGCATGGAATGTTTTTGTTGTTTGTGTTATGGTATACGCGGCCCAAGGCATGGGAATTGTGTCGTTTTTTCTGAACAGACCCGGTGTCCCCAGGGGATTCAGAATTATGCTTAATTTGTTTATCATCCTTATGATTTTCAGATTTACCGTGTTTCTGTTTTTTATTGCCGCTATGGCTGTTCTTGGTATTCTTGAAAATTGGGTGCCCTTGAGGGCGCCTAAAACAAATAAACCGCCTTCTACTCCGGGGGTGTGAGTACGGCTCGTTCGTGCTTTTTGTTTGTTTGATATAATTGTAATGCGGGAAAATCCCGCTAAGCGGAATCATCCGCAAAGGAGCTTGATTATGAAAGTCATTTTGAACAAAGACTTGGCGCCTCTGGGAGAAGAGGGAGATGTTAAGGAAGTAGCGCGGGGCTATGCCCGGAATTATCTTTTTCCCAAAGGAATTGCCCTTCCGTATACCGAACGTACCGTGAAGCTGTTTGAATCCCGTCAGGCGGAAATTGATGCGCGGAAAGCCCAAAAACGCCAGAACGCGGCCGGATTGAAAGATAAGCTCGCGGCCCTCGAATTGAATTTGACGATGCCCGCGGGTCCTAACGGAAAACTGTACGGCGCCGTGACAAACCAGACCATTGCCGAAGAATTGGGAAAACAGGGCTACGAAATTGAAAGAAAACGCATTGAAGTTCCCGGCAATAGTATTAAGAGTGTTGGAAAATATAAAGTTATTGTGAAGCTCTACGAAAACGCTTCCGCGGAAGTTAACGTTGTGGTTCAGGGCCAAGCAATAAAAGAAGAACCTAAAGCCGCTCCTCAAAAGAAGGAACGCCGCCGCTACGAAGAAGCCGCGGTTGAACAGTCTGAAGCGGTTGCCGAGGCGGTCGCAGAAGCGAATGCAGAAGCGGAAGCCGGAGAAACTCCTTCCGGAGAATGACATTCATAAATGGCTGCGTTGGCATTAAAAGATAAAATACCGCCTCATAATGATGAAGCCGAGCAGGCTGCCTTGGGGGCTATGCTTCTGGATACGGAAGCGGTTATGTCTGTGGTATCATATCTTAAAACAGGCGATTTTTATTCCAACGCAAACCGCCGGGTTTATGAGGCAATCCTCAATCTTTTTAATCATGGCCGGAAAGCCGATATAATTACAATCTCGGATGAACTGCAGCAATCAGGGGAACTTGATGCTGCGGGGGGACGGGCTTATATCGCTTCATTAACATCGGTTGTTCCCACCAGCGCCAATGTTGATTATTACGCAAAAATCATTCAGGACTGTTCCCTTCGCCGTTCCATGTTGCGTATTTCAGGTGAAGTAACGGCCGGTTCTTATGATGAAACTACCGATTCCCGGCTTACTCTGGAAAAAGCCCAGCAGCAGATGTTTGAGCTTACCGAGGGCCGGCAGACAATCACTTTTAAGAGCGCCAAGGAAATTGTTCCAAAGGCCATCGAAAATATCCAGAAATTATATAATTCAAAAGACGCGTTTACCGGCATTCCATCAGGATTTGACGACCTCGATTCTATGACAAGCGGTTTTCAAAATTCGGAGCTTATTATTATCGGTGCCCGGCCTTCCGTCGGAAAAACCGCGCTCGCCATGAGTATGGCCGCTCATATCACGATAAAGGGGAAAAAACCTGCCGCTTTCTTTTCGCTTGAAATGTCGGATATGGCCATCATGCAGCGCCTTATTTCAAGCGAAGCCAGAGTTGATTCAAACAAAATCAGGACAGGATTTCTCCAGCCAAAAGATTTTACGAGTTTAATTGATGCCGCCGGCAAGATTTATGACGCGCCGCTTTATATTTTGGATATGCCGAATCTTAAAATGCTCGATTTGCGGGCACAGGCCCGGCGTTTGAAAGCTCAGCAGAAAATCGAAATCATTTTTATTGATTATTTAACATTGATAAGCTCAGAAAATTATCAGATTCCCCGTCATGAACAGATTGCCGAGATTTCCCGTTCGCTGAAAAGCCTTGCCCGCGAACTCGACATTCCGGTTGTGGCGCTATCGCAGGTTAAGCGCGATGCCGAAGGCAAAAAACCGTCGCTCGCGGATATCCGGGAATCAGGTTCTATCGAACAGGATGCGGACCTTGTGATGTTCCTTCACCGTGAAAGGGAGTCCGAGAAAAAATCGGGAGACGATCAGTCCAAACAGGTAATAAAAACGGAATTGATCATCGCGAAACAGCGCAATGGTCCGGTTGGAACCGTGGATATTGCCTTTCATCCCCGTTTTACAAGATTTGATAATTATTCGGGAACGTAATATATTTTGAATATAGGTGTATTTTTAATTCACATAGAAGAAATTGTAAAACTAACCGGGTTTTGCAAGAAGCTCAATATGATAAACCAAGGAGATTATGATGGCATTTTTAAACCGCAATGCTTTTGAGTTATTGATAAATGAAGCGGAAACGCTGGTTTTAAACGAACTCGACAGACAGTTGGAAGCCCATGAAGGCGCAATTTGTATGTGTCACGATTGTCTTCTTGACATGGCCGCCATGGCTCTGAACAGCGTAAAACCTCTTTACCGCGTTTCTCTCTTGGGTTCCATCTACGCGTCCCACGCAATGGATGAAGAAAGTTATGCCGAAAGCGTCCGGAACGCTGTAGCGAAAGCCATCGAAAAAGTCGGAAAAAATCCGTCGCATGATTGAGTGAGTGCGGTTTTATTGAACCGTCCCTTCCAAAGTATCGCCGTTCTTTTTCTGTAAATGCCATTTGCCGTCAAAAACGCGGAAAACCGCCTCGATTTCACCCGAAGAAGGATCATGCCATACGATGCTTCCGGAGCTGTCTAAAGCAACAAAATAGTTGTCTGTAACTAATAGTTTTACCGGCAGACCGGAGCTCCGTTCAAAAGGTTTGGAATCCTGCCGGATAAACAAAACCGCTCCGTCTCCTCCCAAGGTTGTTGCCAGGTTTCCTTCACATTCGGCGATACTGAAAGCCGTATCTTCCCCCTGATATTCCACGAAGCTTCGGGAATCGGCCGGGTTCGACGTATCGATGTTGACAATTGTTGTTATGAAATCGCTGTCATTCCTGTTTACAGCGGCGGCATAAATTCTTCCGCTTCCGCCTTGATATATTCCGGTGCCGATGTCGGCAGGATAGGCTAAGGGAACAGTTTCCCCAGAGGAAATATCGATCATAAGAAACGGCGTATTTCCGGCATTGGCATTCCTTGCGGCAATGATATTATTTTCATTTACAAATGATGCGTGCAATGATCCTATTGCGCGGTACTGAAATTGAATATTCTTTGTATCTATGTTATAAACAGAAATGTTTCCGGCCGTATCTAAAAAAAGGATACGGTTATGTAAAACAGAACATCCGCGGAGAGGGTACCTTTCTGAAAGTCCTTTCACCGTGTCAATGATTCCTGAACTGTTTCGTATGACAGGCTCGTAATTGCCGGATTTCCAAAGTACAAAAAAATCATTGTCTTTGGATGGAATATCGGCGGCAATAATTCTGTCATATCCGCCGGCATCTTCAAAACGCATGACAGTATCGGCAGAGAACGCGTTAAAATCAGCGGGAATGAAAGCTATTCCTTTGTCATTATGCAGCAACGTAAGAGAATCACCGGCAGCCGCTGTTTCATGAATCACAAGCTGATCGCCGGTCCGCATTTCCCTGATGCTGTTGTACCGCTGCTGATACAGACTGATCTTCCCGTCTTCCGTTCCCATAGCAATTTGGTTTTCCAAAAGTACGGAATAGGTAATTCCGAGATTATTTCCGGGAATGTTCCTTTGATTAATTATTCTGAGCCGGCCGATATTGTCCATTCTCAAAAGGGTGTATCTGTTATTTCCATCCTGGTTTTGAATGCAAACGAACTCCCGGCTTTCTTCTGAAATAACAAGAAGCTGACCATTTGTTATAGAATTATTCCGGCTCAGCTCATTTCCTGACAAAGCGTCAATAATCACAAGCCCGTCTTTATCGATTCCCGCCATTAATAAATTGTTATTGAAAAGAATCGGAGATTTTATGTTCTGCGGAACTGCCGCTTGCTGTATAAGATCGCCCGTTTCAAGATTCCAGTAGCTTAATACGCCGCTTGACAAATATGTTATCATCGTGCGTTCCGATTTCCCTGTGGCGGCAAAACTTACCGTTCCGTTCAATGCTGACGGAGATTGAAGCAGTTCGCCGCTTTCGGGATCAATGAACACTATGCCGGTCCTTCCGTTCCTTGCGGCAATAAGAAAGCTGCCGCCCGCGGAATAGGTAATGTAAGACACCGGGTCTTTAAACCGGAGCATAAATAATCTTTTATTTTGCGTATAATCCCAGGCGGAAACCCGGTACAATCCCATGTTGTCGCTTTCAACAACAGTAATGTGAGGATGGTCAGGCCTGAGTGCCATAGAAATAATGGGGTAGGGGCTTAATTGAAAACGGCTTTTCGCGGCATTCTCTTGAATATTCCAAAGATTGATAAAACCGTCTTCTCCGGTGCTTATGATATTTCCGTTTCCATCCTGAATTAACCGTGTAATGGGTCCCGTGTGCGGAACAGCCGGAATATTCACGGAAGACTGGGCTTCCGCGAGAGCGGCAGCCGTAAAAAAAACAAGAACTGATGCAAATAATATTGTAAAAGATTTTCTGTTCATTTTTTTAACTCTTTGGGCCATAGTATATTCCGAAGCGATAAATAAGACCTATGCCGCAGTAATGAAAACGGCTCCGACTTGGGTTTTTTCTTATAATCCGCCGCCATTTTTTCATACGTTTCCCTTGGAATGCGTGTTACCGCGACTTCATCTTCCCGAATGCCGTGAATGTGGAATTCCAGCGCGTCTTTGGTTTTATGCTGATACCAAACGCTTATATCATTTTCAGGATACGTTTCAAGCGCTTTCATGAAAAGAAAATATTTAAGCGCTTCCACCGCCGCGCTTTCGAGGTCATCCCTAAGAACAGCGCAGCGTTCGGCCATTTCCGGATATCCGATAACCGTAACATATCCGGGAATATCTTTTTTCCGGCGGTAAAAAGCTCCCCGTTCCAATTCAGGAAGCACTTCCATTTTTGTTTTTTTTGCATCCCAAATAATCGAAATGGGAAATTCCGGTTTATGATTTTTTCCGCATTTTGAACATTTATAATTCATAAAAACTCCGTCCATTATCTCTGCGACAATATCGGGATTGGAATCCAGGTTAATTTCTTCATCATAATTGACGGAAAAAATATTGCCGCAGGGACAATGTATATTCTGTTTCATTTCGGAACCTCCATCATCGAGTTTTAATGATTCCCCGCCAAGAAAAGAATATCTCCAAAAAGCGCAAACACCATTAAACTAAAAATGATAACAACCCCGACGGTTTGAAAAACATAAATTGCTTTTGAATTTAAGGGCTTTCTCCGTATCCACTCGATAATAAACAACACGATCATTCCGCCGTCAACTATGGGAATGGGAAGCAGGTTCATGATGCACAGGGCGATGGAAATCAGCGCGAGGAAATTTGCCATAGTCCGAATCCCAAGCCCGAAACTGTGTCCGAATCCTTCGGCTGCTGCGTCCCCCAGCATAAGCGTGATTCTTACAGGACCGGAAACCGCCTGAGTTAAATCAACCCCCCTAAAAAGAAGAGCGAGACTTTTCACCGACAGGAAAAAAGTTTCCCAGGTTTCCGAACAGCCTTTCGCTATCGCTTGAACAGGGTTTAACCTTGGCGTTCGGTAGTGAATCGTTTGAAATTCCAATCCAAGATTCGCCGTAAGACCGTCTTCTCCGTAAGTCAGCGGGATTTCCGCATTGTTGACATTTCCGTCAATCTGTTCATACTCGATAGATAAATTATTTGGCTTCGATTCAAGGATTTGGGAAATTGCCATCGTATGAGGAATGGGAGTTCCGTTGACGGAAATAATTCTGCCGCCTGGAAGCATTCCCGCTTTTTCGGCGGCGCTTCCGGCTTGCACCGCGCTGACAACAGGATCAATCCAGAAATAAAATCCTACTTTCCCCGCTCCTGTCGTTTTATCCAAAGCGGGCACAACCGTAAGATCCACAAGCTGTCCGCCGCGCTCAACTTTCATGCTCAATTCTTTTTCCGCGTTGGGCGTGATAATCGTCTGTATGTCGATGGAATATTGAACAGGTTTTCCATCAATTTCGATAATCGTATCGCCGGTTTTAAGCCCCGCCTCATCGGCAGGGTGAGACGTCCCTTTTTCAATGTCGGACACAAGGATAATCTTGTTTCCTAAAGTGTTTACATCAAAACCGATCCCCCACATAATGACAAAAACCAAAGCGGCAAAAACGATATTTGCGAAAGGTCCGGCAAATGAAACAACAATTCTTCGCCACGGCGTTGCTCCGTAAAAAGTTCCCGGCGTTGGTTTTATGCTTGTTTTATTGTTCAAGGCTTCCTGATATTCATTATCGCCCTTCATCTTGCAGTAGCCGCCGACAGGGAAAAGTCCCAGCCGGTATTCGACAGCACCTATCTTTTTTCTTAAAATCGGTTTTCCCCAGCCTATTGAAAACGCTTCTACCTCAATCCCTGTGCAGCGGGCCGCGATAAAATGCCCCAGTTCGTGAAAAAAAACTACAATTCCTAATCCCAGTAAACCCAGAATTATTTTGATGATTGTCATTATCTATAAACTCCTTATGAACGATACGGCTGCTTCGCGGGCTTTTTTATCGGCCTCTAGTATTGAATGTAATGAATCGGCGGCTTCTTGCCAATCACATTGAAGAACATATTCGGTAATTTGCGGAATTTGCGTGAAGCCTATTTTTCGGCCGATAAAAGCCGACACCGCCGTTTCATTTGCCGCGTTGTAAGCAGCGGGATACAAAGCTCCCTTTGCGGCCGCCTGATAGGCAAGCGAAAGCAGCGGAAAACGCAGAGGATCGGGTTTTTCAAAATCCAGGTGAAGATCGTCAAAGCCGATAGACGCAAAAGCGCAAGGACGGCATTCGGGCCAGAACAAGGCATTGTGAATCGGCAGGCGCATATCGGGCTTTGACAGCTGGGCATACACCGCGCCGTCTTTTAACCGGACCATTGAATGAACCACGCTTTGCGGATGGATCGTTACCCTTACTTTTTCGCCGCTGACATTGAAGAGCTTCACCGCTTCGATAACTTCCAGGCCTTTGTTTCCCAGCGTCGCCGAATCTATCGTAATTTTCGGCCCCATCTTCCAGGTCGGATGCTTGAGCGCGTCTTCCGGCGTGATGGCATCCAAATCTTCTTTCCGGTAATTTCTGAACGGACCTCCCGAAGCGGTAAGAATGATTTCATCGATTTTATCCGCTCCATGAGCCTCAATCAAACTGAAAACCGCGGAATGTTCGGAATCCACGGGAATAATCTTTGTATTGTGCTTTTCCGCTGTTTTAAACGCGAGATCGGCGGCCATCACAATCGTTTCCTTGTTAGCAAGCGCGAGAAGGGCGCCGCTTTCAAGGACGGCGAGCGAAGGTTCCAGTCCCGCGGCACCCGCGATTCCGTTTACGGCAATATCCGCGCCGCATTCTTTTACCGCCTGTATCAGCCCCGACGATTCAAAAAAATCGATGCAGGTATCAGACTGTTTTTTTCCGGAAAGGGCAAGCAAAGCGCCGGGAAAATCTTTTTTCAATTCCAGAAGTTCGCTGGTTTTGGAATGGGAGCTTAACAGAACAACATCAAAATAATCCCGATTGGCTTTGATAACATCGATGGTATTTCTTCCGATAGAACCTGTTGCCCCAAGGACCGCTATTCGTTTTTTCATCACTCTTTTGTGCTGGTTATCTGAACAAAAACCAATAAAGGGTATAAAACACGGGAGCCGCAAAAGCGACGGAATCGATTGAATCCAGAATTCCTCCCCTGCCGAGAATAACATTCCCTGAATCCTTCATGTTGGAAGATCTTTTCATAACCGATTCCGCGAGGTCTCCAAAAATTGCCGCCAGAGAGGTTACAAATCCCAGAATGATTCCCCCTAACAAGGCACTCTTAATCCTCGTTGACTCAAAAATCCCCGGCCAGAATTTCACAGACGCGATTCCCACCAAAACAGAACCCGCGATTCCTCCGATAAATCCGGCGATACTTTTATTCGGGCTTGCCCGAATAAATCCGCGGTTTCCGTTTCCCAAAAGCATTCCAAAAAACCAGGCAAGCGAGTCGCTGGCAACGACTATCAGAAGAAATACAAGAATAATGATGCTTGATTCCGGCAGCAGCGACATTCTGATAATCCAAATCATAAAAAGTCCGGGATATATCATAATGGAAAATCCTGATGAAATCCTTTCAACAGCATTCCCGAATTTTTCTTCTTTTGATAACACACGGGAAATTAAAAGCCAAACCGCGCCGATAAGGAAACAGACTGTTTCCAGCTTTCCTTCAAGCCCAAAACTGACATGCAAAACCGCGCCGATAACAGGCAGTGTTCCCAATAATAAAACTTCAATCACTGACAGAGCGGATGTTCCTCTGCCGATCATTTTATTGAATTCCAAAGCTCCCAGGGCACTCAATACGATGATCACACAATTTGCGGCTAAATGATTCTTGTGGGGAAGAAGGAGAATCAAACAAAGCGCTAAAGGAAGCCCGATAGCAAACATCAAAATACGCTGAACGGTTTTGTTCATGATTTTATTCCCCCAAAACGGCGGTCTCTTTGCTGATATTCCAGGATCGCGTCTTTTAAATCTTTCCCTGTCCAATCGGGCCATAAGGTATTTGAAATAACATATTCCGCGTAAGCGGCTTCCCAAATGAGGAAATTGCTGGTCCTAAATTCTCCCGCGGTACGGATAATTAAGTCAGGATCGGGAACATCAGGATTATCAAGAAAAGAGTGAAGAAGCTTTTCATCAATTTCGGATTCCGTCTTCCCTTCGCGAAGTATCCGTTTTACCGCCCTCGTAATCTCATCCCTGCCGCCGTAATTTAACGCAAGAATAACGGACAATCCCTCAAAATTGCTCGTTTCCGCGATAACCGTTTTAATTTCGCTCAGAATGTCCTCCGGCAATGTTTCTTCATCCCCGGTATGCCTTAACTTAATTTTGTATTGCTTAAAAAAATCAAATTCAGCAATGAGATATTGTTTTACCAAACCCAAAATAAAATTAACTTCTTCAGCCGCGCGCTTCCAGTTCTCCGTAGAAAAAGCATACAGCGTAAGATATTTTATGCCAAGATCACTGGCGGCCCTGACAATTTCTCTCGCCGTTTTCAGACCTTCCAGATGACCCTGTGTCCGCAGTTGACCGCGCTTTTGTGCCCAGCGTCCGTTTCCATCCATGATAATGCCGATATGAGTTGGAATCTGCGTTTCCTGCGGCGTTTTTGAAGAAGCCATCACACTTCCATTATTTCTTTTTCTTTTTCTTCCAGAATCTGATTAATCTGACCAATACAACTATCAGTTACTTTCTGGAGTTCCTCGGTAATTTTAGCTTCCTGATCTTCCGTAAGTTCGCCGGCTTTCTGGAGTTTTTTGAGCTCATCGTTTCCGTCTCTGCGGATATTGCGGATGGCAACCCTGCTTTGTTCGGCCTGATTCTTCGCGGTCTTTACCAGTTCTTTGCGGCGCTCTTCGGTAAGGGGCGGAATGGAAATGCGGATAACTTTTCCGTCATTTGAAGGATTCAACGAAAGCTCTGAACTGCGGACAGCCTTTTCAATTTCGGTGATCATATTTTTATCCCAGGGCTGAATAACAATAAGTCTGGCTTCCGGCACCGAAATGTTCGCCACCTGGTTGAGCGGGGATTTATCCCCGTAATAATCAACCTTGATTTTATCAAAAAGGGAAGCCGAAGCTCTGCCAGTCCGTAAAGCGGCAAAACCTTCTTTCAAACTCGCAATCGTTTTTTTCATTCTGTCTTCAGATGATGATATTACACTATGCATAGATTAAACTCCTTCAAAATAGTTTGAATTAAACAAAGCCGGAAACAGATACTCCATTTCCGGCTGCCTGTGTTACTGACCTACCTTAAAGTATACGTAATCATCTATAGTGATGCTTGCGCCCAGCTGCTTCCCAAGATCGGCAATGGCTTTTGCCACGGACTTTGTTTCATCCTTGACATAACCCTGGTCCATAAGGCAGATGTCGGAAAGATACTTGTTGATTTTTCCCCGAAGGATATTTTCCATCACATTGGCGGGCTTATCTTTCAGTTTTTCATCGTTTTCCATCTGCTTGCGGAAAATCTCTTCCTGTTCCTTCACGGCGGCGGGGTCCACTTTTGAACGGTCCAGCGCGAGAGGATTGAAGGCCGCAATATGCAGGGCAATAGTAAACGCGAAAGCCTTAAATTCATCATTTGCGAGAACTTCCGGTTTATCCGCCCCCATGGTTACCACAACACCGATGGCACCGTCGCCGTGGATATACTGGGTAAGCATCTGGTTCGCGTTTGCTTTCTTAACCATCAGCCTTTTCAGGCTCATGTTTTCGCGGATTTTTGTCGCAAGGTCTGTTACCATGCCGCTCAGCTCATCGTTAACGCCTTCGTATCCTTTCGCGAGAGCGATATCCGCAATCTCAGCGCCCAAGGCGATAAAATCCGGGTTCCGGGCGACAAAGTCCGTTTCGGAAGCGATTTCCACGAGAACGGCGGTGTTATCTTTAATTTTGATGAAGACTTTTCCCTCATTCGTTGCCCGGTCGGAACGCTTCTCAACGGCGGCGAGTCCCTTTTCCTTTAATTTTTTTTCAGCCTTGGCAAAATCTCCATCGCATTCTACAAGGGCATTCTTACATTCCATCATGCCCGCACCGGTTTTTTCCCGCAGGGCTTTTACATCTGACGCTTTTATTTCCATGGTACACTCCATTTTAATCTTACAATATTGCGGAGAACTTTTGATTTCATTGCAGTTTGAGAAATAAAAAGTTCTCCATACTGACTTTTTAAACCTGACTAAGGCCGAAAAAGTTAATCCTCGTCGTAAACTTTATCTACATCCACGGGAAGATCGTCTTCATCGTCCGGCTTGTCTTCCTGCTTTGCGGTATCGCTCTGCGAATAGGAAGCAATATCGATTTCTTTGTCTTCCTCTTTCATGGACATATCGGACATGAGACCTTCCATGTCTTCATCTTCTTCGCCTAGTGTCTCAATAATCTTGAGACCGGCTTCGTTATCGGCTTCAATAACGGCATTGGCGATAATCTGGGTGAAAAGGGTGATGGCCCTGATCGCGTCATCGTTGCCGGGAATAGGGTAGGTGATGCCGTCAGGGTTGCAGTTTGTATCAACCACCGCGATAATAGGAATGCCCATTCTCTGAGCTTCGGCTACCGCAATCGCTTCTTTTCGTGTATCAATAACAAAAAGGATGCCGGGAATATCCTTCATTTCCTTTATACCGCCAAGGTTTTTCTGGAGCTTGGAACGCTCTTTTCCCAGCGAAGCGATTTCTTTTTTTGTAAGGTTATCGAAAGTTCCGTCAACTTCCATCTTTTCGAGTTTCTTGAGACGAAGAAGCGATTTCTTGATGGTTACAAAGTTGGTAAGCATACCGCCGAGCCAGCGGTTGTTGATAAAATACATTCCGCAGCGTTCGGCCTCTTTCGCCACCGCCTGCTGAGCCTGTTTCTTTGTTCCCACAAACAGCACCGTTTTTCCGGACGCGACTGTTTCCCGAACCGCGTTGTACGCATCCTTAATTGCCTGGATGGTTTTTTGCAGGTCAATAATATGGATACCGTTCCGTTCCGCAAAGATGTACTTCTTCATCCTTGGGTCCCAGCGTTTTACCTGGTGGCCGAAATGTACCCCCGATTCCAATAGGCTTTTCATTGTTACTACAGCCAAAATTTCCTCCCGCGCTCGTATCCGGACATGTTACCTTCGGCAAAATGTCTTGAAATTTGAGGCGCCTTCCCTATATCTCACCATCAAAACGACTCGTCATTCTGACGGCGGAAAATGAGTTTCTCAAAAAACCGAAGTTTTGCCGAAACTCTGAACGATGAGAAAACCTTCGATGAACGCGACGTACATCATTGCTTTTCCAAAACCCCGTAAGGATAACCGTTCTCCTTTAACATGACATAAAATTCGTGAATTGGCAAGCCCACCGCGTTGCTGAAAGATCCTTTGATTTCCGAGATAAAGCAGGCCGCAAGCCCCTGGATTTTGTAAGCGCCGGCCGCTCCCTGCCATTCTCCAGTGTCCAAATACCATTCAAGATCATCTTTCGTAACGGCGGCAAATGTGACGATGGTTTTTACTGTTTTTGAACATACTGTTTTCGTTCTTCCGTTATACAATGCAACAGAAGTGATCACTTCATGCGTTCTGTCGTTGAATCTTAAAAGCATTTGCCTGGCGTCTTCCCGATCTTTGGGTTTTCCTAAAACATCCCCGTCAATAGAAATAAGCGTATCCGCTCCAACAATCCATAGCGGCAGTTTCCCATTAAGCATATCAATAACCGCGTTGATTTTATCTCTCGCCAATTTTTCCGACTGCTCAACGGGGCTTAGGCCAGAAACAAAGGATTCTTCAATCTGCGGAGGTATAATACTGAAAGGAAGATCTAAAACACGGAAATATTCCTGTCTCCTTAGAGAACCGGATGCCAAAACGATTGGTTCCATAAAACCTCTTTTTAAATCGTATTCATACCCGCCGGGACTCTAAAATAAGAACCAATGAATATGAATACGGAAACTATACCGGACTTTCTAAAAAAACGGTTTGGATTATGATTGGACGGCTAGGGTAACGCTGATTACATTGACTCTGGACTTTTGACCGCAATCAGTGTTTCCTCAGGGGGTTCATGCTCCGAAGCGTAGTTCGTTCGGTTTTTTATTTTTCCATTTGAGTTGAAAGGAAAATTTCCAATCCCATTTGTTTAACTTGATCTTGAAGTTCTTCAATACCGTCTATGTGGACATCCTCATCATTGAGAATTTCCTGAAGAAAACTCTTCGTTGCATTGTCCAGAGACTCCATACAAAGGGCAATGGCGGCATTGTACCGTTTAATGGTATCTTCTTCGGCTGCGTGATCAAAAGCCAGCTGACCGGGCACATCCTGACCAATATTGATTTTTTCAAGCTGGCTCACTTTGGGAGTACCTTCAAGGAAAAGAATCCGTCCAATCAATTTTTCCGCGTGGCGCATTTCCTGGATTGCCCTTTTCTCAAAATGACTGTGAAGTTTGGCATATCCCCAATCTTCGCACATTTCCGCGTGAACGATGTACTGATTAATTGCGGTCAGTTCCCCCGCCAACAATCCATTTAACGCATCAATAACGTTTGCATTGCCTTTCATAACATACTCCTATTTTATAATGATGTTTCAAGCGAAACATGGTTACCTGTTTTTTTATCAACTTTTCCGCACATAAAAGCAATTTAGCCCCCAGGGAAACTGCTTTTATGTAAAATAAAGCTAATTTCCGGTATTCGAAGAAGAATTGTTGTTGGCGGAATATTTCCTCAAAGTTCCCAGAAGTTCCTTCGCCTTATTCTTAACCGGCCTGATATAAGATCCTTCCGAAATACGGATGATAGTCCGAACCACCGCCGGGTCCTTGATGCCGTCGTTTGCCTCGGCGAGTTTCGCGAAAGCGTCTAAAGCGGACAGCGCCAAAAGATTGTCGGGATTCAGAACATCGAAACGGGTAACCACCCAGGAAATTGTCTGTATGATTTGATCTTCTTCATCATTGCCGATCTTGCCCAGCGATTTTACCGCTTCCGTAAGAACCATAGGCTCAGGATCGGCCAAGAGGACCTTTATCAAAGTATCTTTGGCTTCCTCCGTTCCCAGCTCTCCGAGATACACGGCCGCCTTTGCGCGGACATCAGGATAATTATTTACCAAACGGCCGTTTTCCCAGGTTTGTCTGACGGTTCCTTCGAGAGCTAAATATTCCAAAGCCTGCCGAATCTCCTCACTGGTATTTCCGCTCGCAATAGATTCATCTATATATTCCAAGGCCACCAATTTCATATCCCTGCTGTCCGCGCGGCTTTGTTCCCGAATGATCATGAGTTCAATTGACTGTTGAAGATAGGATTCTTCAACAGACATTTCCTCATTACTGTTGGCATCTCTGGAATTTCCTGAACTTTGCCCAAAAGCCGCGGTTAACACAACGGCAAAAATTATCCCGAAAACAATGAAACGCTTTACGGTGACTATCATGTATCCTCCTATCGCCCCTTTAGTTTCTTCGCACACAACGGCATATGTCGGGGCTCTTGCCGCGCTGCGTTTATTGTTTAACGCACCATATGCAACCTATTATGGTGCGAGACACGCACCTGCTATGGTCCGTTTCCTCCGTGTTTTTTTCGGAAGCTCTCCTATTATTATACCATATAATTAAAAAAATACACTAGGGCAGCGCTGATTTATACGGCAAATCAAATACGGCATAATCACCTCTCCTTCTGTTATTTCCCCCTATTATATTATCCAACGATTTTCCAATTGCCTCCTTCTTTTTCCAGATTGTAAAGTATCAAGCGTTGGCCTTTTGACGTGATCGTAAAGGCTTTTACCTGGTTTGTATCTATAAATTCAATATCGTCAACACGGTCATTAGCGCGGGAAGGAACAACCACATACATAAAATAATCTTCCGCGCTTCCAAGAACAATTTTCTGGTTTTTAAGCCGAGCCGATTCGGACAAACGGCTAAGGAACCCTGGATCGCTTATAACATCCAAATAGTTCTGACCTAAATAAGTGACCCATGTACCGTAATCCCTGTTTCTGATAATCCGATTAAGTTTTTCTATAAGCAGCTGGACATCATTTTTTGCTTCATCAAATATTTCCTGCGTAATAGAAGAAGGATCAAACGTTTCTACCGCTACTTCTGTTGCGTGTTCTTCTTCCTCCGGAACCGGAGCTGCTTCTTCAACAGGAAGAGAAGGAATTAACACTTCTGGTTCCTCCACCGGAACATCGGCAGTTGCGCAGGAGAGAATCACAAGAGAAATACAAATTATCATTCCATATATTTTCTTCATAGGAACCTGCTTTTGATAAAAAAATGGCGAATTGGAATTCTGAATTCCAATTTCCGGATAGACGGATTCCCTGCAAAACGTGAATAGTTCTGAAATAAATCCAGACTTATTATATATCAAGATGTTTAATAAGTCCATAAAAAAATAAAGATTAAAGAGCAATGAACAAGTATAAAATGATTGGAATGTAATTGTGGCTCGGAAAAATTGATAACATACTATATGTGCCCATCGAATCGAAGGTTCGCGCTCTGCTGCGCGGTTCTTCATTGTTATTTTTTTATTCCCTTTCGCCAAGCATTTCCATGTAATATCTCGTTTCAATTTTGGACGCGTCAATGCCGGTTTTTTTCAGAACTTCAAAAAGCCGTTTTTTGGATAAAGCGATGAATTCCTCATCATTCTGTTCCGCGATAATTTCCAGCTCGCAAAACCATCCAAGTCCTTTGATTTCGGAAAGTTCGACCGTAATATCATTATAATTCCAGGACCAGCCCTTTTTTTGTTTTGAAAGTCCTTTGACAAGGCTGAAATTTGAAAGCAATTCTTCAAATGTGGATACATTGGAAATATCAAATTCTTTCTCAACATTAACTTCCATATTTGTCAGGATTTCTTTCTTTTTAAAACAGACGCGTGTAATACGATGCTTTTTCCCATCCGCATTGGTAAATGATTCTTCCCTAATTCTTATTCCCGATTTCAATTCCGGAAAAAAAGGGTTCATTTCCGCCGGAACGATCCAGTAAGAATCAGATTTTTCATAAAATCCCGAAAATTGGGCAAAATGATCAATATGATTTTTCACCGTTTCCCAATCGTCCGCCCAAGCTTTTATTTCAAATTCCATAGCCGCAATGTACCCGCCTTTGTATTCAACGTTTATGCTGTAATTATGATAAATTTTCTGATAAAAAGATATAGAAAGACTTGCGTTTTTTTTCAAATTGGGTTATAAATGACGCGAGGGGATTAAAAAGCGTAAGGATTTTCCTGAAATATTGTGCCGCCGCGTTTATTTGTTGTTAGTTAATGTAAAAAATGTTATTTACCGATATTAATATCTATGAAGCTTCGTTTCCGTTTTCTAATTTTCTTATTGATATTGGTGGTAACCCGTGTTTCTTCGGAAGAAACGGTTCATGTGTTAAAAAGGGGGGAGACCATCTATTCTATTGCTCGATTATACAAGGTTGAGGTGCAAGCTGTTTTAACTCTGAATAGTATCAGCGACCCTTCAAGACTTTCTGTGGGGCAGAGAATCAGAATTCCTTCGGATGCTGATGCAGCGGTAACTCGTGTTTCTTCGGAAGAAACGGTTCATGTGTTAAAAAGGGGGGAGACCATCTATTCTGTTGCCCGATTATACGATGTCAGTGTACAAGCTGTTTTAACACTCAATGATATTAGCGATCCTGCAAGACTTTCTGTGGGACAAAGAATTAGAATTCCTTCGGGTAGTAATGCTGTAGATAACGCGGTTTCTACTGTTCAATCACAAACTTTTGCTGAACATGTGGTTGTGAGGGGCGAAACCTTGTATGGGATTGCCAGACATTATGAAATAAGTCTTGATCTTCTCAGGTCAACAAATAATTTGCCTAATAATTTTCTTTTGAAGGAGGGATATGTCCTAAAAGTACCTTCGGATGCGGCACTTGCAAGAACCGGTCCCGTACAACCGGAACTGCCCCTGACACAGGGTTCTGTTACTGATATGATAGAACCGAGAACGGCAGTTGCTGAAACTATCGATGATTCAGTCATCTGGCCTGTTTCTGTTAAAGAGCTAGCCTATATGACGGGCAAACTTGACGGAGTAATGCTGTTAGGGGAAAAATCCGAAGCGGTTAAATGCCTTACTCAAGGAACCGTTGTTTCCGCGGGACCGTACCGGGGTTTCGGCAAGGTCGTTATCGTTCAGCGGACAGGAGGGTATCTTTATGTGTATGGAGGTTGCGAAAGTTTAAGTGTAAAACAAGGTGATAGAGTAGCTCCCGGGACAGAACTGGGAAGATTAGGCGTGGATCCTGTATCAGTAAAGCCGCAGTTATTTCTTCTTGTCCGTCAAAATAATGTTCCCCTGGATCCTGCAAAAGCGCCAAGAAATTAATTTTTTTCAAGTTTTATGACGAGAAATGAATCGAACTAAAACCTTGAATGGGAATGTGTTGCATATTTTTTATGTATGTGCTATGTATGATACATCAATAAAAATATCAATAATTTAGATACGAAAAAAAAATTATGTAATAAAAAAAGAGGTCATATGTCAAAATCAGCGGTTACTAAGGGAACGAAAAAGAGTTCGATTGGGCGTGAAAAAGGGATGTTGTTAAATACAATGGGAAATTATGATGCCGACGACAAGAAAAGCCGAAAAACCAAAAAAACTGGTGCCGGAGAACTTGTCGCAAAGAGCGCTAAAAAAACTAAACAAGTGAAGGAAACCGATCCTTTAGCATTGTATTTTAAGCAAATATCGAAATTCCCGCTGCTCAATGTTCAGGAAGAGCAGTCTATCGGCGAAAAAATTGTTAAAGACCGAACCCGGCTTGCGGAACTCGACAAGAAATTTGCCAAGAAAAAAGATGATGAAAGTTACAGAAAAGAACGTGCCATTTTAGAGAACTCTCTTTTACAGCACAAGAATATGATGATTAATGCTAATCTTCGGCTGGTTGTTTCCATTGCAAAAAATTATCAGCACCGTGGACTTTCGCTTCTGGATTTAATTGATGAAGGAAATATCGGCCTTATAGAAGCCGTAGAGCGTTTTGATTATACAAGAGGATGCAGGTTCTCGACGTATGGAACGTGGTGGATACGGCAGGCTATCATTAAAAGTATCGCGGACAAAGGCCGGGTTATCCGGATTCCTATCCACATGCTTAATACGATTAAAAAATGTTATTTTGTTGCCAAACAGCTTACCCAGGATTTAGGGCGGGACCCAAGAGAAGAAGAACTTGCCGAATATTTGGGAATGCCTCTGTCAAAAGTAAAAGAAATTGTTAAACTTTCCCAGGAAACCACCAGTTTGGATACCATCGTTGCGGACGGAAATTTAACAAGATTGGCGGATCTTATAAAAGATGAATCCATGGGCGAACCTTTTGAAAGAGTTTTCTCGGTAACGCTCCAGGAAACGATGGAAGAAATTCTGTCTCATTTGTCCGAGCGGGAAGTGAAAATCATACAGCTCCGTTTCGGTTTGGCCGGTGAAGGCCCGCTTACCCTGGAAGAAACGGGAAAACTGTTAGGAATTACCCGCGAAAGAGTGCGGCAAATCCAGGAACGGGCAACCTTCAAACTCAGAAACATAAAGGAACTCAATGAACTGAACGATAATCCCTGAGAAAATACTGATTCATTCATTATAGTTATTACCGGTAAAAAAAGCCCCGAAGCAGTCTTTGGGGCTTTTTTGTTTCAAATTAAATGATGGTTCTACTACCGCAGGAGACTCGGTATCCAGGTTGAAAGAGCCGGAATATAGGTAACGAGCAGTACAATTGCCAATTGAACCAGCAGAAACGGAACGACATATTTACATATTTCAAGAAACGGTTTTTTGAACCGGTATGTTGCGAGAAAGAGATTCATCCCCACGGGCGGCGTTAAAAACCCCACTTCCAGGTTGATAACAAAAATAATTCCCAAATGTACCGGATCGATTCCGTAAGCTTGTCCCAAAGGAACGATAAGAGGAAGCACCACCACGATAGCGGAGAAAATATCCATCAAACAGCCTACAACCAAAAGTGCCAGGTTTAGAAGAAGCAGGAATACATATTTTGATTGAATTGTGGAAGCCATCCATGCAGCCAATTGCTGAGGGACCTGCGTATCGATAATGTAATACGATAAGGCTTGAGACAAGGCCAAAATCGACAGTACTCCGCCGATAATAGGTATCGCTTTGGAGAAAACTTTCGGCAGATCTTTAAACGGTATGTCGCGGTTGACGCATACTTCAATAATAAAAATATATACAACGGCGGCGGCTCCTATTTCGAGCGTCGATAAAATGCCGGTAAAGAATCCCGCTACAAGGAGAACCGGCAGCAGGATTTCCCACATCGATACTTTTAACGAAGAAAGAGCTTTTCTTATTTCAAATTTTTCAACGGGAATTTTATTATTAACAGAAGCCGCGATGCCGAAAAAAATCATGGCAAGAACGAGGATTATTCCCGGAATGATTCCGCCCGCAAAGAGGTGGATGGTATTCGTCATCGTAGCGGCCCCAACGAGAATTAAGGGAAGGCTCGGCGGAAACAGAAGGCCAATGCCTCCTACGGAAGTCAGAAGGCCAACCGTAAATTTTTCGGGGTATTTTGATTTTTCCGTCAGAATAGTGTAAAGAAGCCCGCCCAGAGCCAGAATGGTTACCCCCGATGCCCCGGTAAATGAAGTAAAGAACGCGCATATAATTACTGTAGCAATAATCATGCCGCCGGGAATCCAGCTGAAAAGACTCTTGAAAGTTAACACCAGCCGTTCACCTGCTTTGCTTTCGGAAAGGAAAAATCCTACAAGCGTAAACAGCGCTATCGGAATGATGTTTGATTGGGTTAAAGCTGTGTAAATCTGATTTGATACAACATCGATTTCCCCATAGGAACTTTGAATGAGCAGAAAAGATAAAGCCCCCATCACGACAAAAAGGGGCGCGCCCAGGAAGGCTGACGCAATGATAATGATAACTGCCGGAATTTTAATGTAATTAGCAATAATCACCAGGGTGTCATTGATGTTCCATGCCCAATCAGGGGAATCAAAACCCCAAATGATTTTTGAAATAACAGGGAATGATAAAAGGGTTCCCAGTACAATGGCGGCCCAGGCAAGAATCTTAACCGGAATTTTTCCGGTAATTGACCGCGCAAAACGTACCGCCATTACAAGGTAACCCAAAGGCATGACAAGCGCGATGATTTGATCCGGAATGAATCCGATCATTTGCCAGGGACTTAACCCGATATAAATAAATGACGCGGAACACCATGCTGTCATAGTACAAATAAACGCGGACAAAAGGTTTGATGTCAAAGAAATGACATACTTCGCCTTTTCATTTTTTATGTACTGAACTATCGCGATAGAAAGATGTTCTTTTTTCCGGGTACATATCATGCCGGAAACAATTCCCAGCACTAAAAGCAAATGGGCCTGAATTCCCGCGGAATTCAGAACTCCTGTACCGAATAACCTCGCGGCAATATCAATAACTGGTATAACCGCTAAAAACAGTAAAGATACCCAGCAGAAAACATCCTCAATCTTCCACAAAACGCTGTACTTTTCTTTTTCCGTCTGTTTCATAGAACTTCTACTTTGCCCGGTATTCATTCAAGATGCGCATCATTTGATCGTAGATGGCTCTGTCAAAAGTTGTGCCGATTAAGGATTGGATTCCCGCCTGCGTTTCTCTGTACCATGTTTCCTGTTGAGCAGGCGTGATGGTATTAATAGTAAGCCCAAGACCGGCCATAGCTCGAATGGATTCTTCTTCAAGATTTGAGATAGAAGCGTTCAATTCGCTTTCCATTCTTCTGTTTATTTCCATAAGCGCCGCTCGGTACCTTTCCGGAATCATCCGCCATGCATTGCGGCTTAACACCATCCCCCCAACAAAGGGACAAATATTGATGCTTGCCATGTTTTTGGCAATAGCGAAAGCCTGCAATCCTCCTACCATGAGGGGACTTGAATAAATAGCGTCCACCATGCCGCTGTTCAGGGCCATCAATGTCTCATTCATATTGACGGGTACGACATTAAATCCCATAACTTTGAATGCCTGGGTAAGTTCCGCTTCTAAAGGATTTGTACTCAATTTTTGGGATTTTAGATCAGCCGGAAGAAATACGGGGCGTCTGGAAAAAACTTTGATCCATCCCGCTTTTGACCATGCGATGGAAACAAAGCCTTTATCTTCGATGTTGCGTTCCAGTGTAGCCCTTAATCCTCCGATTACCGCGTCGAGTTCCCCTTCGTTTCTGATGGTAAAGGGAGTACTGAGGGTCAGCATTTCAGGAGTGATTTGATTTAGCCCGAATGCCGTCAGCACTCCTCCCTGGAGCTGTCCCAATTTGATTTTGCGGATAATATCCTCTTCGTTTCCCGCTACGCCGTTATGGTAAATTCTCACTTCCACTTCGCCATTTGTAGCGGCCGCCCAATCCGCAGCCATTTTGTTAAGCGCCGCTCCGTAAGGGGTACTTTCCGGAGCTACCGACGCGATTTTAATAACTTGCCTTCTCTGTGCAAAAACCGGCGAAACACTGATACAAAACACAATACTCAAAACAGTAAAAAGTAATATACTTCTTAACTTCATAATAATCTCCTGCTTACGCCGCGCGAGCGGCGACGTGAATCGAAGTCACCGCGAAGCGGTGGCACAATCTCCTGCTTACGCCGCGCGAGCGGCGACGTGAATCGAAGTCACCGCAAAGCGGTGGCACAATCTTTTCAATTTGTCTTAAAAGTCATATAAATATTCATCTTCTCCCAAATCGATAAACAACTGCGGCGCCGTACTCAGAAGATACCGGGCCTTCCTTTGGGAAAGAATATTCATCAGTCTGATGTCGGGATTTACGTCAACATCGACAGCCAGGGCCTTGTTCAAATATTCCTTGAATCTCGGATAATCTTGCGCGGACACACAGATTGATGCAGCAACGGAAACATAGGGACCGGCGCTCAATCCGTTTGACTTTTCTACTGCTTTAAGGAAATGTTCTTCCGCCAGGGCTTTATTGCCTCCCATCGCCTCCGGAACCGATGAATAGAACAGTACATAAAAATCATCCAGAGCGCCGGAATTGAAATCGGGATCGAGCTCATAAGCGCGGTCAATTAAGGCCTTTAATTGAGGAAGCCTCTGCCCCAAGGCCAGATCAAAAGGAGTGATAGAGTAAGCCGATAAATTTGCGGCCACATACCAGTAAAGGGAAGCAACATCTTCTTTTTTTAACTTAGGAAGATAGGTTTTAAGCTGTTCCATGTCGGCGGCAGAGATTCCGGGATATTTTTTTTCAAAGCCGTCTTCAAGGATTTTTGCTCCGCGAAGGTACAGATTTTTCGCCCTTAACCGTTCAATCTCTTTTTCCGCGTAGGCGTTTTGGGGAAGCTGATCCGCGGGCCCCTGCACAAAAGCATTTGCGTACATGACAAAGAGAGAACCGGTCATCGTTATAAGACCTTCATGATCCGGATTTTGGGAAAGAAGGACTTCATACATTTTGATCGCGAAAGGAATCGCGTCGCCCACGAGTTCCGGATCGTTGTCACCGGTAAAAACGCTGCCGCTTCCCTGAGATGTTAACGCATTAGATACCGCGTTAATGGCCATTTTATTGATAGAACAGGATGACAGGATACAGATGAATAACACAATCGATATGCAGACAATTTTTATTTTCACTTCCTCAACTCCCTTACTCATTATTATACCATTTGTCAAAGAATTTCCATCTTCCCCGGAGCCCAGTATACAGAAAATCCTAAAAAAATGAAGAGACTTATGGTTTCTCGAGCTTGTTGCAAAACTCGGTTAGTTTTGCAACAAGTTCTTGCATTTTCTCGCCTAAAGGCTGCAAAAATGCATTTTTAAGCAGTTGAAATTGCAAAAACTGAAGTTTTGCAATTTCCTCTCTTGATAAACATTTTACACACGAACATTTTGCACGAATCCTTCCCTATAACAATTCCTTTCTTCCCTGTTCTTTGATTTGTTCTACAATTTCTTTAATTTTCTGGGTTTTTCCTTTTTGTGAAATTAATACCGACGCCGGAGTTCCGTCTTTTCCCGAACGGACAACAACGATGAGATCATTCACTCCGCAGACGGCAACCGGAATATCGGCATTGATATAATTATTTTCCGCGTCAACAAGAAAGGCATCCGGGTTTGCGTCTTTTGTTAACTTTGCGTATTCGTCCCAGCTTCCTACATCATACCATTCAAAAGAAGCTTTGACCATAGAAACATGACCGCATTTTTCGGCAAGGGCATAATCAAAAGAAATCGATTCAACATCCCCGTAGGCTTTTTCCAGTCCTTCCCATGAAGAAAGCAGTGCAATTCCATCCTGCATTGTGTAGGCTTTTTCATCCGGGCTTTTCAGCAAAGAAAAAGGCATCGAAGCCGACGGAGTATGTTTGGTGATTTCGTCCAGCATGAACCGGTTTGAATATGCGAACATTCCGGAGTTCCAAAAAAAGTTTCCGGCTTTTACATACGATTCGGCGCTTGCTTTGTCGGGTTTTTCCCGGAATCCGGAAACCGCAAAGGTGCCCTCCGCGATAGGATTTGACGCTTCGATGTATCCGTATCCTGTTTCCGCGCTTTTCGGCACAATGCCAAACACAACAAGGCTGCCTTTCGCCGCTGCCTCCGCGGCTTTTTTCACATCCTCCACAAAATTCCGTAAAGGTTTGATGATATGATCGCTTGTCAATACCATGACGAGTCTATCTTGATGAAAAGTTTTTTCAAGATAATAAGCGCCGCAGGCGAGGGCAGGGGCGGTGTTTTTTGCGGAAGGTTCGGGAATAATAACAAGATGCCGCAATTGATCTTTGTCTAAACGCTTGCAGGATTCAATCACGTGCGGAATATGGGTGACTCCCGCGATAATGACGGCTTTTCCGTCACCTTTCATGTCGATGACCGCGAAAGCCCTTTCCAAAGCCGCGTCGAAAAAGGAAACATCTCCGGGGATAGATAAAAATTGTTTTGGTTTTTTAGAACTGCTTGCCGGCCAAAGCCGGGTCCCGGATCCTCCCGCCATAATAATACAATCATTGCATATCATAACGTTCAGTATAAATTAAGGATGGGCAAAGATCAATTATAAATTAGCCTGTCGAAGGGCGCTCGAAGCGTGGTCGCTGAGGCACTCGAAGCGTCGGTGGTTCGAGTGCCTCAACCACCGAAGTGTATACCCGTCGCACCAAGCCGCAATTTCATTTTTATGAAACGAACGTGTTTGCCGATGATTATCATCTTGCCGATGATTTACATTTTTTGTAATATATAGACATGGATATTGTTACTTTAGGAAATGAAATTTTGCGGCAGAAAGCCGATCCGATTGAAGAAATAAATGATGAAATTGTGCAGTTAGCAAATGATATGATTGTGCGCCTTGATCCTAAAGAAGGAATCGGTCTTGCGGGGCCGCAAATCGGCGTTATGAAACGGATTTTTATCGTGCATATCGAAGGCGATGAACCGCGGGTTTTTATCAATCCTTCTATCATAAACACTTCGGAAGATGAAATTATCTATGAAGAAGGCTGCCTTTCTATTCCCGGCGTTTGGGCTGATGTAAAGAGGCCTTCGGTTATTCAGGTTCAGGCCTGGAACGAAAAGGGCAAACCTTTCAGGGTTGAAGCCAAGGGAATTATGGCGCGGGTAATTCAGCATGAATATGATCATCTGGAAGGGGTTTTGTTTGTGGACCGGCTTCCCGAAGTAAAGCGTTCCAGACTTCTCGCGAAATATGAAAAACTGAAGCGGGCATAATGCGGATTATCTTTGCCGGAAGTCCCGCTATTGCCCTTCCATCCCTAAAGCGTTTATACGCGATGTATTCCGCCGGAAAAATCGAGCTGGCAGGAATCCTTACCAATATGGACGCTCCCAAAGGCCGCCGGGGACTTCCGGAACCGACGGAAGTAAGCCTTGCCGCGGAAGAATATTCCGCGCTGTTGAAAGAAAAAGGCCTTGATCTTCCCCTTGTGTTCAAGCCTGAAAAACTTGACGCGGCGTTTCGGGAAGCGGTATCCGCGTTAAAACCGGATTTGCTCGTATCTTTTGCTTATGGTAAGATTTTTGGTCCCAAACTGCTCGAAATTTTTCCCCTTGGGGGCATCAATATTCATCCTTCGTTGCTTCCCAAATACCGGGGCCCTTCTCCTATTCCATCCGCAATCCTTAACCGGGAAGCCGAAACAGGTATTACTATCCAAAAACTTGCGAAGGAGATGGACGCGGGCGATATTCTTTTGCAGGAAAAAATCCCTCTACATGGGGATGAAACAACATTTTCGCTGAGTGAAGATGTTTCTTTAAAAAGCGCCGGTCTTTTGGAATCTGTTCTGAAAGGCTTTTTATCGACAGGTTCTTCCCTTAACGGTACCCCGCACAGTACCCCGCAGGATCATACAAAAGCCGTGTATTGCAAATTAATTGAGAGGGATGACGGGCTTATTTCCTGGAATGAAAGCGCCCTGGAAATTGACGCGCGGATTCGGGCTTATAATCCCTGGCCTCTTGCCAGAACCATGCATGATGACAAAGACCTTTATATTCTTGAAGCAAAGCCTCATTTGAATTATCCTGAAACAGACAGCGCTTCTGTAAAAGAAGGGACCGTTCTAGGCATAGACAAAGGGGCGGGTATCCTGATAAAAACAAAAGACGGGATATTGGCTTTAACGCAGCTGCAATATGCAGGGAAAAAGGCTTTGGATTGGCGTTCTTTTTTAAACGGCGCACGGAACTTTATCGGTTCTGTTTTAGGGCAGAACATCGATATTAAGGAATAGTACATGGGTTTTAATTTTGACGGCATCGAATCTTATGTTTCTGATCATATAAAATTGTTTATTTCGCTGGTCATAGGGACGCTTGTTTTTGCCGGAGTTGTTGCTCTCGCGGTTTTTTTTATCGCGATACGAGGCAGCGAGCAGACAATGATTCCCGATGTTCAAGGGAAAGAATTATCCCAGGCGTTACTGGAACTCCAGGTAAAGGAATTGTATCCAAGAATTCAGCTTCGCTATTCCCAGTCGGCTTTTGAGAAAGGCACGATTCTGGAGCAGGATCCCATGCCTGGTACTATTGTAAAAGCCGGCCGGAGAATAAGGCTTGTGGTCAGTCAAGGCGTGATTGTTGATACCCTTTCCGATTACATCGGCAGAAATATCGATGATGTGAGGATGGAAATTCAAACAATAGCCGCGGCGGCCGGCCGGCAGTTTCTGTCTTTGAAAGAACCTTTTATGTATGAATTTTCCACCGAGGAAGTGGGAACCATTCTCCAGCAAAATCCTGAATCAGGTTTTGCGATATCAGGTCCCACCGAAATTGATTTTGTGATCAGCAAAGGTCCGGAAGATGCTATGATCAAAGTTCCCGATCTTGTCGGTCTTCCCATTCCCGATGCCCTGGAAGAAATCGCCAGATCCAGCGCGGCTTTCAGTTTTTCCGTGCGGATCGCCTCTGAAAGGGATGTTCCCGAAACCGTGGTATTCCAGCGTCCAGCTGGGGGTACCATTATCGGAGCGGATCAGCCGGTCGCCATTGTGGTAAGCGCGCCTCCGGCTCTTCCCGAAAATGAAGCATTCGGTCTCTTTACGTACACACTGCCTGCAAATCCCTATGCTCTTGCGGTCCGCCTGGAAGCCGTCCTCCCCAATGGCGAGCGGCGAAGGATTGCGGCTGTAGATCATCTTGGCGGCGAAATTACAATCCCTTACCATTTACCTGTGGGATCAACGCTTATTTTGACCATGCTTAACCGGGAAATGGCGAGGGAAGAAGTGAAAGCCGCGGAAGTTGCGCCTGTTCAGGTTTTGAACTAGGGGATAAAAGCCAAAGATCAAAAACAGATAAAATACGCGATAATGATTGAATTGAAAGAAGTTTTTAACCTATAATAGATAGTATGAAACTTATATTTTTAAGCATGATGTGTTTTTTCCTCATGCTCCCGGTTTTCAGTCAAGGTGGTTCTTCTTTCCGTCAAGAAGGAATTGCTTCGTGGTATGGAGAAGCGTTTGCCGGAAAACCCACCGCGTCCGGAGAACTATTTAATCCGGAGGCTCTGACCGCGGCTCATCCGACTCTTCCTTTTGGTACTATGGTAAAAGTAACAAACACTCACAACGGAAAACAGGTTATCGTCAGGATAAATGACCGGGGACCTTTTGTGGCGGCCCGGATTATCGATTTGTCGGAACATGCCGCGAGACAATTGGATATGATCTTCACCGGTACGGCTCCTGTCATTGTTGAAACGGTAAATTCGCCGCCGCAGAGTAATGCTGTGCCGAATAAAAATGCCGAAACGGTTCCAGCGATTGCGGTTGCTGAGGCTGTTCCGGAAGAAAATCCTGAACAGATTTCGGAGAACGAAAATCCTGAACAGCCTCAAGAAAACGAAAATTCGCCGCCTATAAGTGTCTATCCCGGAATGCCGCCTGCGGGAGACGGAAAGTCTTATCGCATTCAGGTAGGTGCCTATAAAATCGAAAAACACGCGTCCGATGTTTTTTCTACGTTACAAAACGCCGGCCTCACTCCGGCCTATGAACGTTACAACGATTTTTACCGGGTTGTGCTTGCTCAAATACAATCCGAAAACATACAGTCAACGGTGGACATTATTGCAAAAGCAGGTTTCGCGGAGATACTTATCAGGGAAGAGCGCTGACACACTTGAAGCAAAAAACGAGCAGTCATCCGTTACTCAATGAATGGCTGCTCATTATTCCCGCTGATTGCATTCCTTTATTAAAACTTTTCTACCATGGAAAGTCCGTTCGCGTCTACGATTTTTAGTCCCTTGTCGGCATCTTCCAATTTAAAGATGACCACGGCTTTTCCTTCTTTCCCTTCGAGGGACGCATAGAGATATTCGATGTTTACGCTTTCTTTCTGGAAAATTTCCATGACGTGCGCAAGGCTTCCCGGTTTGTCTTCAATTTCAACGGCAACAACATCGGTAATCCGTGTGGTAAAGCCTTCATCGTTTAAGGCTTTCAAAGCTTCCAGGTTTTTATCCGCGATGATGCGGAGAATTCCAAAATCGGCAGTATCCGCGATGGAAATGGCGCGGATATTAATATTTGCCTCTGCCAAAACCTTCGTTACTTCGCCCAAGCGTCCCGCGTTATTTTCAAGAAAAACCGAAATCTGTTTAATTTGCATCTACCTACGCTCCTTAAAAACGGGAAATCCCTGGAAGTACTGGATAAGCAGAGTCGAATACTTGCTCATCATTGAAACCTGTTCCGTGCTTCCCCGAACTCCCTTTATTATAATACATTAAATGCGATTCCGCTTAATTCTAAACGATTATTTTTTGCAGAATCTTGTTCAGTCTGCTATACAACATAACACATTTCTGCTTCTTTTTAAAGATACGGATAATTTAATTGATATCATGAGCCTCTTGCAATAACTATTCAACCTTAAACTTCGCAACCTCCCGCATCAGCATATCGATGTTTTCACGATTCTTCCCGGACAATTCATTGACACGCTGTACCGCTACATTGATCTGATCCGCACCAGCAGACATCTCGTTCATACCGTCGGCTATCTCCTGAGTCATCTTTTCCAGGTTTTTGCTCTCCCGAATTACCTCTTTCGAGCCTTCCAACATCTCCATTGATCCGCCCTTTACGAGCTGGGTCGTTTCATTTAATTCTCCGACTGATTCAAGAATCAGCTGGCTCCCTTGTCCCTGCTCTTCCATCGCATTACGGATATTCTCTTCCTGATCCGCAACTGTCTTCACTCCGCCGTCTATCGCTTCAAATCTCGCAAGTACATTATTCGTCGAGTCGGTGATTTTATCGATAGAACTCTTTATCTTCTTGAGTACCGCACTGATTGTCTTGGACTGCCCTCCGGAGCTTTCCGCCAGTTTTCTGATTTCATCGGCAACTACCGCGAATCCCTTTCCCGCTTCCCCTGCGTGAGCCGCTTCTATGGCGGCATTCATCGAAAGCAGATTCGTCTGGCTTGCAATGTTTTCCATAACCGCGTTTATTTCCAAAAGTCCTTCCGATTCTTTCGCGATTTCCTGTATGTCCACCGCCACTTTTTGCAGGCCGTTTCGTCCTATCTCAGAAGCCGTAGACAAATCCTGTACGTTATCCGCATTTTTCACCAGCGTCTGGGTTACAGACTTTATATTCGCCAACATCTCTTCGATAGCCGAGGAAGACTGGGTTACATTCTCAGTTTGTTTTTCCACATGATTGTTGAGCTTGCCGATATTTTCCGTTATCTGCTCCATAGTTGCGTTGGTTTCGGTAACGCTGGCGCTCTGATTGATGACACGGCCTTTGATGCTCTGGACAGTTGCGGTGATCTGATTAATTGTCGCCGCGGTTTCAGTCGTGTTGCCGGCAAGCTCCGTGGCAATATCAAAGAGAGACATGGACTGCTTTTTAATGACTATCACAAGATTTTTAATCTTGTGCAGGGTTTGATTAAAATAGAGGGCAAGATCACCGGTTTCATCTTTTGCTTTTACGGTGATGGTACGGGTCAGATCCCCTTCGCCCTGGGCAATCTCTTTGAGATTATCCGTTACGGTAACGATTGGTTTGGTCGTATAATGCAGGGCCGCGTAAGTGATAGCTGCCGCCGCTGCCAAAGACACCAAAGCCATAATTAACGTAAAGGTGGTCAATTCCTTTACCGGAGCCATAATAGTCGATTCCGCAAGGGTAATCATGATTGTCCAGCTCATATCTGAGTTGCCTATTATGAAAGGATACATGATGACTTCTACATTTGTTCCAAGAACTGGTGAATAGGTACTGCGTTCGAATTCTATACCTTCCGCCACAGCCGCGCTGGCTTCGTCAATATATTCGCCGAAAATCGTTTCTACCTCGGTCAGCATTTTGCCTACCCGGTCGGGCCGCAAATGCCCCAGAATAAAACCGTTACTGGAAAAAACCGTGAGTGCCGCAATATCATTGTAGTTTTTTATTACCTCTTGAACCCCGATCTGTATGGCGCTGATATCCAGCAAGAGCCCGACCCCTCCTACGGTTTCATTGGTTCGGGGATTGACGATCGGAACCATCATTCTGGTTAGATAACTGTCCTCTCCGTTTACATTTCTGAAAAAAGGCTGTTCTACCCGGTCCCGTTTTGAATTAGGCCCATTTAAATAGGCCATAGAATTTGCTACGTCCGTAGTGGTACGGGCTGTTATCACTCCGGTTTCCCTGGTGTAGGTTATGGCGTACTGACCTGCCGGGGTTGACCCGACCCGGTCTGTATAATCGGCGTCCATGCCGTCTACCGCATTTGGCTTCCATACGGTATACAGATTAACCAGCATGGGCTCCGCTTCTATGGTACCATGAAGCATACTGTCAAACCGATCCCGCCGGGTTTCCACCGGCACCTCTTCATAATCGGCCATTATCTCCGCCAGTGTACGCGCTATTCGTATGTAGCTGTCTTCACGGCCTTTCCAGTACTCAGCCTGCGCTTGAGCCAGATATCTGGCGCTTCTGAGGCTCAGATCCATGCTTATATTTGAAGCCTGATACAAAGATAATGACGCAATCCCCGCCACTACAATCGCAATCAGCACGATCACTATTAAACTCAGCTTGAATTTTATTTTCATGTATTTCTCCTTCTTGCCTGTCTTAATGCAGGATTATTGTGTACCATATTTTTTAGTCTTGCACTAAAAAACCCATACCACTTGCGCAGCATTGAAAAAATCACTCGTTTACGGGATTGAAAATTGCTTTTATAAAAATGTGTATTTTTACATAAAGAGTATCGCGTGTTTTCTTGAATACACAAGGAAAACAACAGATACAGAGAAAAATATAATGATTGTTTCAGATGTAATGTAAGATGTGTTTTTTTTAACTTGATTGAAAAGTGCGGAAAACACTTGTGTCTTATCTACAAGATTCATCCTTAACATGCAATAATTGTAATATCTAAAATTGATTATTGTCAAGGAAAAGTTTAAAGAAATGGCATTCTTTATGTTGGTTACAACAATAATATTTACGAACATAATGCTTATAAAAAAGTAGTGTAGTACAATTGACTTGTGTATCGAAAATTTATTGACTTTTCATGAAATTTATGCCAGTATTAATCTAGATAATGCGAAATATGTGGGAAACGCTTGCCTTGTAAATCTGTTGGCTCAGCCTTCGAAGGTTTGGATCCTTCTCTCCCCATCAGCCTTCCTTTATAGGAAGGTTTTTTTTGAGATATTAATGTTTGCGGACGGAGAAAAACGAATGGAAAGGCTTTTTTATGAAGAAGGGCTTCATTTTTCATGTCAACAATGTTCATCATGCTGCCGATATGATCCCGGTTTTGTATTTCTTTCCAAAAAAGATGCAGATATTCTGGCAGATGCCCTTAAAATGACGTATAATGATTTTATTGAATCCTATTGCAGATGGATTCCGGTTGGAGATGGATTAGAAAAGTTATCTCTAAGGGAACTCAGCAATTACGACTGTATCTTTTGGAAAAACGGAGGATGTACCGTTTATCCCAGCCGTCCGCTGCAATGCAGAACGTTTCCGTTTTGGCAGTCGATTCTTCATTCGGAAGCCGCGTGGAACGGAACAAAAGAAAGTTGTCCCGGAATGGGGAAGGGTGACTATCATTCCAGGGATGAGATACAGGTCCGGCTTGCGGAGCGTGAATCGGAACCTATCATTGAAAGAATGATAAGATAGGATTAATGCCAAAGTTGTGAGGAAGTAGATGCGTGTCCGTTTTTGGGGAGTCCGAGGTTCTTTGCCTTCGCCGCAGCTGCCCAGCCAGATAAAAAGTAAGATCTCCGCAGTCGTTGAACGTGTAACTCCCGATGATCTGGAAAACGCTCAAAGCAGAGAACGTTTTTTAGCGAATCTGCCGGAATGGCTTTTTGGCACCGTGGGCGGTAATACATCTTGCCTTGAAATCCGGACGGATTATAACAGCGAAAATGTTATCATTATGGATGCCGGTTCCGGCATCCGTGAATTGGGCATCTCCGCCGAAAAAGAACGGATAAAACCGAATCATTATCATATTTTTTTCTCCCATTTTCATTGGGATCATCTCATGGGGCTGCCGTTCTTTGGGCCGTCTTATAATCCATCGGTTAAGATTGATTTTTATTCACCAAAGGATTTTCTTGAAGAAACGCTCCGTGGGCAGATGGTTCCGCCTTATTTCCCCATAAGCCTTGATTCCATGAATGCGGAAAAACATTTTATCCTTTTGCAAAAAGACAACGATATTACCATTGATGATATGCACATTTCCTTCAAAAAAATGAACCATCCCGGTGATTCATATTCGTATTTGATATATGATGGGGTACATCGATTATTGTATGCCACTGATACGGAATTATCTTCCGCCGATTTTGAAAAAACAGAGGAGAATACCGCGTTTTTTCAAAATCTTGATGTCATCATTCTGGATTCCCAATACACATTGGGTGAAGCTATCGAAAAATATAATTGGGGACACAGCGCGTTCAGTCTTGCCGTGGATTTTGCGGCAAATTGGGGAATCAAACATCTTGTATTGTTTCATCATGATCCGACTTACGATGACAGAAAATTATTCAATAATCTTCAGTCCGCCAGATGGTACAAGGATAGAATAGGGATCAAAGGCGTTGAGATTTCTCTCGCCATGGAAGGAACGGAGATTGCTTTATAGCATGAATGATTTACGGGAACCGGGGCATCCAGAGGAGCCGGGAATTTTTTTCAATCTCGATGAATTAAAAATTCTCTTTTCAGGTTTAAAAACTCACGAAGAAGATTTGGCAGGTGATGCGAAAACGATGCTGAACAAGATAGAAAAAGTATTATACAATTATTTATCTATTCGGGAATTTGAGTTATTATCTTGTTTTGAGGGGAATGAAGCGGAGTGCACATGACTAAACCGCTGCGAATACTATTACGTACATTGGCGGCATCGATCCTTTTGATTCTCATATTCTTTGTTACAGGTGTTACTTTATTCATGTATTTTAACAGGCCGCCGGATTCTCTCCCTTCGATTGTTGATGAAGACATGCAGAATATGAGTCTTGAAAACGGCATTCTTATTTTGGAAGTTAAAAGCGGAGAAAGCGGCATGTCGGTGGGAAAAAGACTTGAAGAGGCCGGAATAATCAGAACGCAGTATTTGTGGGCAGCTCTTTCGCGAATCGATAAAGAACCTGTAAAAGCCGGGGTGTATTCGTTAGAGCTTCCCGCGACGCAAATAGACATCCGCTCGCTCTTAGTATCCGGAAAACAAATGCTGTTTACCGTAACCATTCCCGAAGGCGGGACTCTTAAAAAAACGGCGCGGATTTTGGAAGATGCATTAATTTGTTCCGCCGAAGATTTTCTTGCCGCGGCCCGCGATGAATCTCTATTAAACCATTACCGGATTCCGGGCAAAATGCCTAATAAAACGATGGAAGGCTACCTGTATCCCGATACCTATTTATTCCCGCGTTCATTTCCCGCGGCCAAAGTTGTCGAAAAAATGGCCGATACTTTTTTTGAAAAACTTGAGGATATTGCGCCTGTTTCCCTTTCTATGAGTCCCGAAGAATTGAACGAACGGGTTATTCTCGCGTCAATAGTGGAACGCGAATACAGGGTTGCGGATGAAGCGCCGCTCATGGCTGGTGTTTTTTATAACCGGTTAGATATCGGCATGGCGTTACAGTCATGTGCTACAGTTGAGTATGTTATTACTGAGATCCAGGGCAGGCCGCATCCGGAAGTATTATATAACAGAGACATTGAAATCCGCGATCCTTACAATACCTATATCCGGCCCGGCCTTCCGCCCGGTCCCATTTCCTGCCCGGGAGAGGTTGCGTTACGGGCAGTTTTTGAACCTGCCGAAAGCAATTATCTTTATTTCCGCCTTATCGATCCTGGTGCCGGCCGGCATTACTTTTCCAGAACCTTGGATGATCATATTCGGGCAGGCGTTCTGTACGTAAAGCGGAGCTCTTAATCAGATGGGCTTTATATCCGAAAGCACAATCAAGGAAGTCACCGCTAAAGCTGATATTCTGAATATTGTGGGGGAATACGTCCGCCTTGAAAAACGGGGAGGCAATTATTGGGGATTATGCCCCTTTCACAATGAAAAAACGCCTTCATTCAGCGTGAATCCTGAGAAAAACATGTATTACTGCTTCGGCTGCCACCAGGGCGGCGGCGCGGTCAATTTTATTATGGAGATGGAAAAAATATCGTATCCGGAAGCTGTCGAAAGCATCGCAAAGCGAAGCGGGATCGAAATTATTTACGAAAACCAAAACGCTCCCAGAGACGACGCGCGGAAAAGAAATCAGGAGGATTTGGAAGAATTGTACCGCCGGACAGCCGGAAGTTTTCATCATATTTTGATGGAAAGCCCTGAAGGACAGAAAGCGTTGCGTTATATAGTATCCAGGGGAATAGAAAAAGAGATGATTGAAAAATTCAACTTGGGCTATGCTCCCAGGGACAGAAACTGGCTGTTTCATTTTCTCACAAAAAAGGGCTATTCCGAAGATTTTCTTAAAACGAGCGGCTTGTTTTCCAAAAATAATCCTCGAATCAGTTTTTATACCGATAGATTGATGTTCCCCATCGCAAACAAAGAAGGAAAAACCGTAGCCTTCGGCGGGCGTCTTTTAGACGGAGACGGTCCAAAATATATCAATTCCGCCGAATCGGATATATATAAAAAGCGGGAAACGCTTTTTGCCATTCACCTGGCAATTCCCGAAATCCGGAAAACCAAAGAAGTGTATATCGCGGAAGGGTATCTTGATGTTATCGCCCTTCATCAGGCGGGAATTACCAATGCCGCGGCTCCGCTTGGAACAGCCTTTACCGATGAACAAGCCAGACTGCTTCGGCGCTGGGCGGAAAAAGTATATTTGATTTTTGATAATGATGAAGCAGGCCTTAACGCCGCGGTCAAGGCCATTCTTACCTGCCGAAATAACGCGTTGTCCTGTTTTGTGGTAAATTTACGCGGAAATCCGGAAAATTTGAGTGAATCCGCCGCCGCGGCATCCAAAGCTAAGGATCCCGCTGATATTTTGAAACAAGATGGCCCGGAAGCATTGCAAAAAAGCGTAAAATATATTACAACTGATTTTGAGTATCTGTTGAACCGAAGCCGGTCTCTTTTTGATCTTGCCAGTTCTGACGGGAAAGCGGAAGCGGCGGCTTTCTTGTTTCCGTTTTTGGAGACCATCGATTCGGAGATAGCAAGAGATGCGGCTATAGAAACTATTGCCGATAGATTTTTAATTGAACGATCCGCTGTAAAATATGATTTTGGCAATCGGAATATGCCCAAACGGACATCTGCAAAAGAAACAGCGTCCAATAGTTCCGGTCCAATCCGTATCAATGAGGAATTGTATTTACTCATTGCGGTATTTATACATAATGATTTTTATAAAAAGTTTCGTTCAACTCTTTCAATAGAGGAGGTTGAGGATCCAAGAGCAAAGGAAATATTTATCGCTCTGGAAGAATGGTATCGTAACGATTCCATGGGATTTGATGATTTATTGGCGCGTATTGAGAATGAAGAACTAAAACGTTTCATCCTGGAGAAAAGCGCCTCCGGAGTGTTTTCGGTAAATCCGGCTCAGATTATTTCTGACGGAATTAAAAGAATGAAAGTGAGAAGATTGGAACGCAGAAGCAAAGAAATCGATATATTGCTGCGTTCCGCAAAAAATGATGTGTCCGGAAATGATGTTGAAAACGGCCTCATGACAGAAAAGATACATATTAATGACGAATTACTTCGCCTGAAGGAAATGAATGAATGACAGATTTGCAGCTTGACCCTGCCGTTGTAAAGCTGATTGAATACGCGAAAGAAAAGAAAACTCTCTCCTACGAGGAGCTTTCTGATTTTTTGCCCGAACATATTGCCAACACTGATAAAATTGAACAAGTTCTAGCTTTGTTGGAAGCAAATAACGTCCAGCTTATTGAAGAAGATACTTTGGAAGAAGATCAATCTGAATCGGAACAGGGAAAAAAGGACGAACCCGAAAAAAAACGATTAGTTTACAGCGACAAAGAATCGTCTGTAGACGATCCTATCCGTTTGTACCTTCGGGAAATCGGCAAAGAAAACCTTTTAACCGCCGAACAGGAAGTTGAATTATCCAAGCAGATGGAAGACGGCGAAAACATCATCAAAGGGGTAATTAAAAAATCGGGGATGATTATTCCCGAATATTATTCTATCGCCCAGAGAATTTTTTCTAAGAAAGATATTCGGGAATTAGGTCTTTCCAAAAAAGAAATGACCGAATTCCTGACGGAAAGAAGAAGGCTCAATCAGTATTACAAAGAAACGCTCCGTGTGATAGGACAGGACCTTAAGGGCTACATTGAATTAAAACGGCGGCTTATTGCCCGCGGAACCGATATTTTTGAAGACAAAGAATTGTGTACTATCCGAAGCCGGATTCTCAGCATCATTAAAGACGCCGAAATTCACCCGGAGGAAATAACCGGTTTTTCCGATAAATTTACCCAGGCCGCGAAAAAAATCAAACGCTACAAAAGGGAGCAAGAGCGGATTGAAAAACGGCTCCGCGTTAACAGCTTGAAAGAACTCCGCGTTTTGGGCCGGGGTTTGACCATAAAAGAAGAAAGGCAGCGTTTTGAAGCGGAATTAGGCATTAATTCTGATGAAATAAAGGAATTTATCCGGCAAATCCAGGTTACCGAAAAGAAACTCCGCCAGATGGAAGCCGAGTTCGAGGAAACTATCGAGAACATCAACGCTATGGCTAAGGAAATTAACCGCGGCCGTTTAATGATGAAAAGCGCGAAAGACAGGCTGATAAAGGCAAATCTCCGCTTGGTGGTTTCAATCGCGAAAAAATATACAAACCGCGGACTTCATTTTTTTGACCTTGTTCAGGAAGGAAATATCGGTCTTATCAAGGCTGTCGAAAAATTTGAGTACCGGAAAGGCTACAAGTTTTCGACCTATGCTACCTGGTGGATCAGGCAGGCGATTACCAGGTCCATATCCGATCAGGCGAGGACTATCCGCGTACCGGTACACATGATCGAACAGATCAACAAAGTTGTCCGGGAATCACGGCAGCTTATGCAGGTTTTGGGCAGGGAACCTTCTGATGATGAAATCGCGGAAAAACTTGGCTGGACTTCTCAGCGGGTAAAATCCGTGAAAAATGTGGCAAGAGAGCCTATTTCCCTTGAAACTCCCATCGGGGAAGAGGAAGATTCTCTCTTAAGCGATTTTATCGAAGATAAAGATGTGGAGAATCCCGCCAACCAAACGGCGTTCACGCTGCTTCAAGAGCAGTTGTCGGGGGTTTTGTCCACGCTTCCGGCGAGGGAGCAGGAAGTACTGGAAATGCGTTTTGGCTTGAATGACGGATATTCTCTTACATTGGAAGAAGTGGGGCTTTATTTTAATGTTACAAGGGAACGCATCCGCCAGATTGAGGCTAAAGCGCTCCGCCGCTTAAGGCATCCAAAACGGAGCAGAAAGCTCAAAGATTATCTGGATCATTAATCATTTATCGTATATGATCGGTGGATGAAGCACTTTACATAATTGACCTTGAAGGGGAATCGATAATGGCAATTGAAGATACGTTTGAAAAGTTAAGAACTCTCCAGGATATTCTTTCCGAAAAGATTCGTCTGGAACAGGAAATACAGGAAATTCCGAGGATTTTGACAACCCAGGAAGAACTGCTTACGCGCCTGAAAAAAACGTTCATTGAGAAAAATCAGGAATATGAAAAGACCAAACAGTCACAGGCGGAGTATAAGAACCTTCTTGCCGAAGCGGAGGCCGCGAGGGAACGAGCTGAAAAAAATATGGATGCCATCAGTACTCAGCGGGAATATGAAGCGCTGGACAAGGAGATCCGGGATGCTTCCGAAAGAGAGGCGCAGTTCCGCAAAGATTTGCACCGGGAAGAAAAACTCCTCGGCGAGCTTGATGAACAGATGAAACAAAGCGCTTCGCTTATCGAACAGCAGGAACTGGATTTAGCGGAACGGCAGAAAGGAATTGAAGCTGAAATTGCCGAGAAAAACAAACAGGCCGCTGTTTTAGCGGAAAAAGAACAAAAAATCATCCCCGGTCTTGATCAGGAAGTGCTGTTTAAATTTGAACGGATTATCCGCAATAAAATGGGCCGCGGCATTGTGGCCATTAAAGGCGGTGTCTGCATGGGCTGCCGTATGATTCTGCCCGCGCAGTTTGCGAACAATGTCCGGGAAGGTGAAGAAATCGTCTTCTGTCCTTATTGTTCCCGAATCCTGTTTTATGAAGAATCGGACCAGGAAGCTCATGATTACTTTGATGATGATGACGCGGGAAGTCTTGCCGATTTGGATGATATGGATGAAGATGAAGAAGACGAAGAAGATGAAGATGATGACCGCGTCAGCATGGATTATGACGACTAGGGGTAAGCGCAAAGCGGCTTACCTTGGAGAATAGTGTATTCTCCTCTAAAACAATTAGTTATTAAGCGATGAATGGGATATCGCGGCGGAGGGTTCTCCGCTGAGGAAAGTCCGGGCTCCTAAGGGCATGGCGCCGGGTAACTCCCGGGCAGGGGAAACCCCTGACAGAAAGCGCAGCAGAAAGCAAACCGCCAAACTATGTTTCTTCCCAAAGGAAGAAACATAGTCGGTAAGGGTGAAAGGGCGGTGTAAGAGACCACCGCGTTTTCAGCAATGAAAACGGCACGGCAAGCCTCGCCAGGAGCAAAGTCAAGCAGCGGTGTATGAGCCCTTTCTTTACCGCGGGTAGACTGCTAGACAGTTTTGGCAACAAAACTGCCAGATAGATGGTATCCGTGTCATGGATATTCCATGACATTACAGAACCCGGCTTATAATTCATCGCTTTTTCTTTTCTCCCAACCAAACCTGGTTTGAACCATTTACAAAACGCTACATTGACTTTTTGGCATAAAAAGTATTAAATGAATCAGGCATTATGTTCAAAAAACGGTCAGGAATGGGTTTTAGCAAGTCTTCTTACAAGCAGCAATCATTGCTTAAGGCAGTCATTATTGTGATTTTAGCTGCCGGGGCGCTTTCTTTATCAGTTTTTTTTGTAATCCGTCAAAGCAGATTGGGAACGAATACGAGAGAGATTGTTCAATTTTGGGAAAACGGTATGTATGATGAGACGTGCCGTTTGGCGGCCCTGGAACTGGAAAAAAAACCGATGGACTTCTTTTTGCTGACTGCCTATGGTTTTTCTTCCTACCAGTTGGCGCTTGCTCAAATCAATAATCATGATACTCAAACGCATATTGACGCTTGTATCCGGGTTTTACGGAAAGCATTGCTGACTCGTAATGGAGCTAAAGACGCCAGAATCTGGTATGTGCTTGGGAAGGCTTATTATTTCAAAGGTCCTTATTATGCCGACCTTGCGGTGAAATATCTTGAAGAAGCTCAAAGGATGCATTATGAGGCTTCGGATATTCCGGAGTACCTTGGATTAGCCTATGCGGCAATCCAGGATTACCGGAATAGTGTGGCGGCATTGAGTTTGTCTTTGGATGCGGCCGCTTCCGCGGCTGATACTGCCGTTTCCGATTTACGGCTTTTAACCATAGCCCAATCCTATTTGGGATTAGGAGAACATGCATTAGCGAGGGCTTACCTCATACAATGTATTGAAAATTCCAGAGATGAAGATGTGGCTTTAAAAGCCCGGCTTCTTTTGGGTTCGACGTATCTTGCTTTAGGAGATACGGACGGAGCTGTATCACAGTTTAATATGGTAAACGAAATAAGCGGCGGAAATGCCGATGCTTATTATCAGCTTGGAGAAATTTACGCCGCGTCAGGAGATGCTGTCAGAGCCAGAGCGGAATGGAGAAAAGCCGTGGGGGTAAATCCTTCGCATGTCCCGTCAAGGGCAAGGCTTAATTAACGATGATGATGGAGGGGTTATGTTCAACAAAAACGCATCAGATATAGGTATTGATCTTGGAACGTGCAACACTCTTATTTATATACGTGGAAAAGGTGTTGTCATTAATGAACCGTCGGTGGTTGCTGTTGAACGGGGAACCAAAAAAATTGTGGCGGTCGGCGCCGACGCGAAACGGATGCTCTGGAAAACTCCCGGGAATATTATCGCTATCCGTCCCATGAGAGACGGGGTTATCGCGGATTTGGAATCAACCGAAAAAATGATCCGTTATTTTATTTCCAAGGTCATTCCCCGTTACCGTTTTGTAAAGCCTAGAATGATGATTGGGATCCCTTCCTGCATTACGGAAGTTGAAAAAAGAGCCGTTCAGGAAAGCGCTCTTAAAGCCGGAGCGAGGGACGTTGATACTATTGAGGAAAGCCTTGCCGCCGCGATTGGGGCGAAAATCCCTATTTTTGAACCCGTGGGGCACATGATCTGCGATATCGGCGGAGGCACCACCGAAATATCTGTCATCTCTATGGGCGATATGGTTGTTACAAACGCCATCCGTCTTGGGGGCGATGAATTCGATGAGGCTATCATAAAGCATGTCCGCAGCGTTCATAATCTTATTATTGGGGAGCAGACTGCCGAACGTTTAAAGATTGAAATTGGAAACGCTTCGCCGGATAAAACCATCGAAAAGATGGAAATTAAAGGAACCGACGCCATTACCGGGCTTCCCCGCCGCCTCGAAATCGATTCCGTTGAAGTCCGGGAAGCCTTAAAAGATCCTATCACCCAAATTATTGATGAAATTAAAGTTACCCTTGGACAAACTCCTCCTGAATTGGCTGCCGATATCGTGGAACATGGAATTGTTATGACCGGCGGCGGTTCGCTGTTAAAAGGGCTGCCGAAACTTATATCCAAGGAAACCGGTGTTCCCGTAATAGTTGCGGAAAACGCCATGGATTGTGTCGCTCTTGGAGCGGGTATGTATTTTGAAAATGCCAGAGGATTTGACAACAGCCGCAGTATTTATGACAGTCTGAACGGATAGGACATGAATGTTACGAAAGGGAGAAGGCCTTTAAAAAAGCGTTTAACATGGAATGCTTATGTGTTTATTTTTTTGACGGCGCTTTCGTTCACATTGCTGGTGCTTTCTTCCGGAAGTTTTATTGTCAATTTTAAAGACACAGGGCTTTCTGTTTTTTCCGGTGTACGCGGCACTGTTGACGCGGTAGGTTCTTTTGTGTCTAGGACAGTTCTTTCCGTAAAAGAACTGGCGACGCTTCGCGAAGAATACAACGAACTAAGCGATAGAATCAGCAGGTATGAGCAGCTGGAACGGAGTTCCGCCGAAATCAGGCAGGAAAATATCCGCCTGAAAGAACAGCTTGGATTTTCCGAAACCATCATTTATCGGCATATTCCCGCAAAAATTATCGCCCGCGATCCTGATAGTCTGTATTCGGCCTTTGTAATAAATAAAGGCCGCAGGGAAGGACTCAATGCCGACATGCCGGTTATCGCGTTCCAGGACGGAATGCAGGCTCTTGTCGGCAAAGTGGTACAGGCGGGATTTGTCGAAAGTCTTATCATGCCCTTATATGATACAAGCTCCTATGTTTCCGCCCGTTTTTCGGAATCCCGTTATGAAGGAATTGTTGAAGGACAGGGACGCTTTGAAGACGCCTTGCTTATGCGTTTTATCCGGAGACAGGCCGGAGAAGAAATACAATTTGGCGATATGGTTGTTTCCAGCGGCATGGGGAGATTGTATCCTCCCGATATAAATATCGGGCGCGTGGCAAAAGTGCTGGTCCAGGAATCTGAAAACACTATCGATGTTGAGCTTAAACCGTCTATCGATTTTTCAAAGCTGGAATATGTGTTTGTGATCATTACGGAAACCGCGGAATACCGCGCGGAATATCAGGGACAAAACGATGGTTAAAAATATTTTTTTCGCGTCTGTTTTTATCATTGCCGCCGCGGTCCTTCAATCGACGCTTCTCGCGAAAATAGCGCTTTATCACGCGGTCCCCGATTTAGCGCTCTTGATCCTTGTATACATTTCTTATGTGAATGGCATGATGAAAGGACAATTGACCGGATTTATCGGGGGGCTTTTTCTGGATTTTATTTCCGCGGCTCCCCTAGGATTAAACGCGTTGATAAGAACGCTTACCGGCGCAATCATCGGTTTATTTAAGGGAACTTTTTTCCTGGATTATTTCTTTTTACCGATGGCGCTGGGAGCCTCATCCACCGTAATGAAGGCCGTCTTTACTTTTTTTCTGCATCTTCTTTTTACCGAAGCCGTCCCCGCATACAGACTGGACATTCCGGTGTTTTGGGTTGAATTGATTATGAACACGCTTTTGGCTCCTTTGATGTTTGCCTTTCTGAGATTGTTCAGCTCAATTCTGATTGACCGGAGAGAACGCCGATGATTTCAGCAGACCAGTTTTCTAAAATAGATGTTAAGCCTGATATCAGGATAAAAATTCTTCAAGTGATATTTATCGTTATTGTGGCTGTGTATGTCATAAAATTATTCATGATGCAGGTTATCAGCGGTGAATTGTATCGTTTTCAGGCGCAGAGAATTTCCCAGAGAACCGTTATTATTCCGTCTCAGCGCGGCGAAATATATGACAGAAATTTTAACCGGCCGATGACGCTTAATACCGATTCCTTTGCCATCAACATTACTCCCGGAGAAATTGTTACCGGCGAAATACCGTCTGTTATAAGCCGTTTGTCGGAACTTTTATCAGTTTCCCGGGAAAGTATTGAACAAAAAGTTCCGCCTCAAATGTATAGGCTGTATCAGCAGATAGAAATAGCCGGCAATGTTCCGTTTGAAACAATCGCTGTTTTGGCTGAAAGGATTGATTCATTTCCCGGTGTTTCCTGGCAGTCAAAGCCCGTGAGAAATTTTGTGGATACCGGAAGCCTTTCTCATATTATAGGATACGTCGGCAATATCACCCAAGACGAATTAACCATGTTATATAATACAGGTTATAAACAGGGCGACATTATCGGAAAAACCGGCATAGAACGCCAATATGATGAACTCCTCAGAGGAAAAGAAGGACGTGAAGTCAGAACAGTTGATGTAAGGGGAAGGCGTATTGCCGGAAGTGAAAATGTTTCAAGAACTCCCGCGGTAATGGGAAACAATCTTGTTCTTACGATTGATAGATCAATTCAGATATTGGCGGAAAAAGCTCTGGGGAAACGGATGGGCTCTGTGGTCGTGATGCGGCCGAACGGGGAAATCCTCGCTATGGTATCGTATCCCTGGTATGACCCCAACATGTTCAACAGAAACGAACTGGGGGCGGCATACCAGGCTCAGCTGAATGATCCGCAAAAACCTTTTCTTAACCGCAGCATTCAGTCGAGTTATCCGCCGGCATCGACTTACAAAGTCATGATGACGACAGCCATACTTGCGGAAGGCACCTTTCCGCCTGAACAAACAATCGATTGTCTCGGAGAGGTCTTTTTCGGGGGACGGCTCTGGCGCTGCCATATCCGCAGACCAGGACACGGACCGGTGAATCTTCAGCAGGCCTTGGCCGAGTCCTGCGATATTTATTTTTGGGAAGTCGCAAGGGATCATCTCGGCATTGAAAGAATTGTGTCTTACGCAAGAGAGTTCGGATTCGGGGAAATTTCCGGCATAGATATTCCGGGAGAGATCGCGGGTTTTATTCCCACGCCTCAATGGAAAGAACGGCGGGAGCACGTAAAATGGCTCGACGGGGATACCATGAATGTCGCGATAGGGCAGGGGGCCACCCTTGTTACTCCCCTGCAAATGGCAAACATGATCGGCATGGTAATAAATGATGGAACCATCTACAAGCCGCATCTCCTGAAAGAAGTGAGGGATCCCGTAAACGGAGCCGTTATCAGAACAACACGCCCCGCGGTACTCCATAGAAATACTGATATTGGGGCGGATGTGTTTCAGGAAGTCCGCAAGAATATGCGTTCGGTAATCAGCGAGGGAACCGCGCGTTTTCCGTTGAATATCGATGCCGTACAAATTGCCGGAAAAACCGGGACAGGCGAGGTCGGGTTTGAAGACCGCTGGCATTCATGGTTTGCCGCATACGCCCCATACGATTCGGTTAATCCTGAAGAACAGGTAATTGTGTCGGTTATTGTTGAAGCGGGAAATACCTGGGAATGGTGGGCTCCTTACGCGTCGGCAATCATTTTCCAGGGCATCTTTGCCGATGAAACCTACGAAGAAGCGGTAAGAACGCTTGGACTGCAATACCTTATGCCGGTCCAGGGCCGGAGAGAATAGGAGGGAGAATCATGAAAGTAAAAAATGTTCTTGAAATTGATTTTCTGCTGCTCCTGTTTGTCATAGTACTGATAACTATTGGAATTTTCTTTATCTATTCTTCCGGAGTATCTTCCGGACGTCAGCTTTCAAACGAATATATAAAACAGATTCTATGGGCTTCCGCGGGAATAATTATCCTTATAGCTGTTTCTCTTATTGATTACCGGAGAACATACGATCTGTCAATGTACATCTATTTTGGGGCTCTGGCTCTCATATTGTATACCGTTTTTTTTGGACGGCTGGTGAACGGCGCGAGAGCCTGGATCGGTATTGGTTCATTCGGCATTCAGCCCTCTGAGTTTGCGAAAGTGGCAACAATCCTTTTTTTAGCCAGATACCTCGACGCGTCAAAACACAGCCGGAATGAATTCAAGCGATTTTTTGTTTCCTGCATGATCGTTTTTGTTCCTATGGGAATTATTCTTCTTCAACCGGATTTTGGAACGGCTCTCGTGTTTATTCCCATCCTTCTTGTGATGACCTCCGTTGCCGGAATTCCCGCGAAGTACATCTCGTTTCTGGGGATTTGGATAGGACTCACCGGTTTTCTAATGGTTGTACCTCTTTGGCAGCAATTTATTTTGCGGGGCGAATATCCCTTCCTTATGATTTTTTCCAATATCCGTTTTATTCTTATTTTGACGGCTTCTTTAATTTTGATTTCCCTTGTTTCCGTATACGGATTTTTCCGTTTTAAAAGAAAATATTTTTTCTGGGTAACATACGTATCGGCGATTTTGATTTTTTCTTTTGCCGCGTCTTTTCTCGCGAACAAAGTCCTCAGGGATTATCAGATGATGAGATTGATTGTCTTCCTCGATCCGAATGTCGATCCCCGCGGTTCGGGCTGGCAGATTATTCAATCGATTACGGCCATTGGTTCCGGCGGAATGTTCGGCAAAGGATTCCTTGAAGGAACGCAAAGTCATTACCGCTATCTCCCCCAGCAAAGCACCGATTTTATTTTTTCGATTCTCTCCGAAGAATTGGGATTTATCGGAGGAATATTTGTGTTCGCGCTTTTCCTGGGTATTCTTTTAAGGCTGATAAAAATTATTAAATCCACTTCCGATTTATTCGGCTCCTACATTGTTGCCGGAATCTCAGGGATGATCCTTTTTCACTTTATGATTAACGTAGGCATGACGATGGGCATTATGCCGATTACCGGAATTCCGCTGCTTTTTATGTCTTACGGGGGCTCTTCCCTTGTTTCTATCATGATTGCCATCGGTTTATGCCAAAGTATTTACATCAGAAGGTTTGATCATTAATGTCATCAACAAAACACTATATCAATCCCCTTGAAACATTAGGCGGTCTTTTGCTGTCTGTTGAAAAACCTGCCCGCTATACGGGCGGCGAATACGGACTCCTCGCAAAAAAAGAAGCGGCGCTTCAAATGGTGATTGCCTTTCCCGATCTGTATGAGATCGGCATGTCGAATCAGGCCGTCAAGATTCTGTATAACAACATCAATCGGCTTGATAACGTATCCTGCGACAGGGTTTTTGCCCCGGCTCCCGATTTTGAACAGCTTCTCAAAGAAAAGTCGATTCCTTTATACGCGTTAGATACGGGAATCGCCCTCAAGGACGCGGATATTTTGGGCTTTTCTTTCGGCTACGAACTGGGTTTTTCGGGAGCCTTAAGCATCCTGCAAAGCGGCGGCATTCCCTTGAAAAACGCTGATAGAACTCAAAATGATCCCATCATCATGATGGGCGGCCCCTGCGTGTCAAATCCGCTGCCTTTTTCTCATCATATTGACGCGTTCTGGATCGGCGAGGCCGAAGACGCTTTTTTTACATTGATGGAGCAGCTTGGAGCCCTAAAGAAAAACGGCGCGTCACGGGACGAATTGTTTTCCGTTATTATTTCCAGTCCGCATGTTTGGACCAAAAGCAAAAAATCCGCCGTAAGGGCAAAGGACGGAAATTTTGCCAAGCGGCCGCCGCGCGCCTCGGTGTTCCCCGTACCAAGCATGAAGGTAATTCAGCATCACGGCGCGGTGGAAATTATGCGGGGCTGCCCCAACGGATGCCGCTTTTGTCACGCCGGCATCTGGTACAGACCCATGCGCCAAAAGACGCCCGCGGCAATTCACGCGGAAGTTGAATCATTTGTCAGCAAGGGCGGTTACCGTGAGATCAGCCTTTCATCGCTATCAACGGGCGATTACGCAAACATCGGAGCCCTTGTCAATTCGCTGAACAGAGATTTTGCCCCAAAGCATGTTTCGTTCCAACTGCCGTCTTTAAAAGTTTCCACATTTTCGCTGCCGCTCATTAAAAGCGTATCCGAAGTACGGAAAAGCGGATTAACCTTTGCCGTGGAAACGCCGGTTGACGCCTGGCAGTTGTCAATCAACAAAGATGTCTGCCGCGAAAACGTTATTGAAATAATCGGCGAAGCAAAAAAACAGGGATTCAGAAGCGCGAAATTTTACTTCATGGTCGGGCTTCCGGTAGGCGATTATGTAAACGGCTATAGCAAAAATCATGAAGAAAAAGAAATTGTTGATTTTATTTTGGACATATTTCAAAAAACAAAAATGTCCATGAACATAAACGTCGGCGTGTTTATCCCGAAGCCTCATACACCCTACCAATGGGTTCCTCAAATCAGCGAGGATGAAGCCCTCGAAAAAATGATGTACATAAAAAACGAATTAAAACCGCGCGGATTTAAAGTAAATACCCACAGTCCTCTTATTTCGATTATCGAAAGCGTTATTTCCCGCGGAGACGGGCGGGTAGGGGACTGGCTTGAAAGAGCTTTTCATGAAGGATGCCGCCTTGACGCGTGGGATGAATATTTCAAACCGGATATTTGGCGGAAGATTCTGGAAGATAACAACGATGCCGTAAAAGAAATATTGCGGGCGCGCGATATGGACAAAGAACTTCCCTGGCACTGCATTGATTCAGGAACAGACGTAGATTTCCTCAAAGAAGAATTGCAAAGATCAAACACCTCACAATTTACTTCAAGATGTATGGAAAAATGCACGCATTATTGCGGAGCCTGTGATGAGAACGCAATGCTTATTCAACAAAAAGAAGAGCCGGCAAAACAAGACAGCGATTCTTGTCATGCGGAATCAGATACTTCACAAAATACTTTAACTTGTATAAATAATCATACGCAAGAGATTGAATCTTTTTATATAAAACCCGGAGCCAATCCAGAATATACGTATCGAATGCTGTTTTCTTTTTCTAAACAAGGCCGCGCGGTTTTTCTGCCGCACCTAGCCGTTATCGAAATGTTTTCTATGGCTTTTATCAGAGCCGGCATCCCCGTAGGATTTACCCAAGGGTTCAACCCTGTTCCCAGAATCGATTTCGCGGCCCCCTTGGCTATGGGAATAAGCGCGGATAACGAAACCGCCACAGTGGACACAGAGCTCCTTTATGACGCGGAACTTTTTGTACAAAAACTGAATCCTGTTTTGCCTGACGGAATCAAAATAATCAATGCATATTCCTTTACGGTTCCCAGGGGCGTCAAAAAACATTCGGCGTCTTCGCTGTTGTGGGGATTTGCTTACTATCCTGAAACCGAGGCGGCCGGCGGCAATAACGCAATGATCTATATTCCAATGAAAGAAGAAAAAGTGTTCCGTCAGACCCGTCTTAATTCCGGCGGAACCTTATGCGATTTACGCAGGCATGATGTTTTGGCAAAAAATGCCGAAAATGAAAAGGAGTCCTATTTCTCGGTGTATAAAAATCTTTACGGAGAATTCTGACTATTATTGCTGCGCTAAAAACAATCGAAAAGCGGGGGAAAGCATGATGAATGATAATATGTTATTACATAGACTGAAAGAAGAAATGCATTCCGGATTGAAGGGCGGTATTTATCATGTAACGCAAATAAAATTATGTTATAACTCGAATCGGATTGAGGGGAGCAGGCTGACGGAAGATCAAACGCGGTACATATATGAAACAAATACGGTTGCTATGGAAAAAGAAAAAATCGTAAATGTAGATGATATTATCGAAACGGTAAATCATTTCGCGTGTTTTAGATATTTGTTGCAGAGCATTGATAAAAAGCTTAATGAGAATATCATAAAAAATTTTCATAAATTGTTAAAAACCGGAACATCGGATTCGCAGAAAGAATGGTTTGCCGTAGGGGAATATAAAAAACGTGAAAATATGGTCGGAAATAAAGAAACAACATTAGTTGAAAATGTTCCGGCTGAAATGAAAAAACTTATTGAACATTATCTTAAACATGAAGATCACAGTTTTAATGAAGTGATAGATTTTCATTATAATTTTGAATCAATCCATCCTTTTCAGGACGGAAACGGAAGAGCCGGACGGCTTATATTATTCAGGGAATGTTTGCGGAATAATATTGTGCCGTTCATTATAGAGGATGATCACAAATTGTTTTACTATCGAGGCTTAAAAGAATACGCCGGCGAAAAAGGCTTTTTACGGGATACGTGTTTGTCGGCACAGGATGTTTATAAAGCGTATTTGGATTATTTTAGCATAGAATACTGATGATTGGAGGTACTCGAAACCACCGGATGCTTCGAGTGCCTCAGCAACCGCGCTTCGGAAGAACCTCAGCGGCCGGCCGCAGGCCGATTGGAAAAAATTAGTAGACAGAATATACATTATAAACAGTAGCGATCATATAAAACAACGTCTTCTTCTTTCTTCAAGAAATTATGATGGTAATCTGAAAACTCCCAAAAACGTAGGAAAACTGAATATTCTGGTAAAACCGGCAGTTTCTACCCCTTCTTTAACAATGTATAGGGAAACATAACAATAAGAAGTTTCTATGACTGTATTTCCCTGTATATTTGCCTGCACATCCTTATTAAAAGCAAACTCACTCTTGTCGTTATCGTAATCATCGTTTCGAATTTCTTCGCTGTTCCTAAAAGTGTAATCAGGTTTAGGAGTAAAAGGCCCTCCTTCATTCAAAGATCTTCTTAATGTATAAGAAACACCGTCCAAAATTAAAACCGGAGGATTTTCAGAATTTTCCCGAAAATCTAGGATCAGTTCTTTGCCATCGGCAGTATTATTTAACAATGTTTCAATATTTATCCCTTCTACCGCAATGGTATTGTAATTCCTGTTTCTGAATGTAGAATATACATTAGAAGGAGACATGGTGGTATCGTCGTCGGTGATCGTGTAAGGTTCTATGTAACGAAAATCTGAATACAAGCTGGGATTTATTGATGTGTATGTGTTTTCCTCTTTAGGAATCTCAGCCGGAAAATATTCATTACTTAAATAAATCCTATAATAAATCGAATAATTGGTAAAATAAGATGATTGCGAAGATGAATTCGGCAAAGAAGGAATTGTCACATTATCCCCCGACTGCGAATTGAACTCTCCCGGTACAGGAGCTAGATATATATATTCCTCTATACCGCAGGAAAGAAAAATCAGAGAAAAAACAACAATTCCCAATACTTTTTTGCCGCATTCATTCATTCGGCATGGAGTCGCCTCCGTCTCCGGTTTAATTTGACAAAACGATAATTCTGGATTGGGCAAGTTTCGCCAATTCATCATTCGGATAATCCATTACTATCTTTTCGTATATTTCAAGAGCCGCCGTTGCGTTGTTTTCAGATTCATATAATCTTCCGATGGCAAAATAAGCACGGACTACGCCGCCGAACATTCCGCTAAATTCAGCGGCTTGTGTATAGTAATCGATAGCTTTGGCATTGTCTCCCTGCTCTTCCGCCGCGACAGCCGCGTTAAACAAAGCCGACGGAGCCAGAAAGTCCTTCGGGGCTTTGGCCGCTGTTTTGAGCCATGCCGCTTCCGCCGCCGCCCACTCTTCTTTGTCGGCATGAAAAGAAGCCGCGATGTTATAAGCCTGCGCTCCCGCGTATCCGCTTTTGCTTTCGGCAAATTGTTCCAATTCGGCAACCAATTCCGCGGCTTCGGGACTTTCCGCGTCAAGACCGGTTAATCGTTCCGAATAATCGGTCAACTGCTCAATATTCTTTTTCACCGTGCTTTCATTGACCGAATACACTACCGCCAGAACAATAATTCCAACGACTACACAGCCAAGAAAGATCAATAAACCTTTCCGGTTCTTTTGTATAAAATTGAGTATTTTTTCAACCGTTATAAACCCGGAAGCTCCGTCGGCCTTAGCGGTTTCTTTTTCATTCTGACGCGTTTTCTTTGCCATGTTCTATTTCTCCTTAGGGTTAAGAATACTGAACTCTTTTATCAATCTTGATAAATAAGTTCTTTGTATATCAAGAGCCTTTGCTGTCTCTGTTTGATTCCAATCGTTCTCTTCAAGAATCTTTTTTATATAACGCGATTTAAAAAGATTTAACGCGGTTTTTAAATTCCTGTCGCTGTTGCTTTCATGAATAACCGGACCCGCGTGTTTCAAAAGTAAATCTTCGCTTTGAATCTGCGAATCTTTTCCGATAACACAAGCCCGCTCAATGCAATTTTCCAGTTCCCGGATGTTGCCCGGCCAGGAATAAGATAACATCGTTTCCATCGCGCCGTCGGAAAATCCGGTAAATTGTTTTTTTGTTTCTCTGTTAAACTTCTTTAAGAAAAACTGAGCAAGCTCCGGAATATCTTCCGGCCGCTGCCTTAAAGGCGGAATGTATAAGGGAAGCACATTCAGACGGTAATACAAATCGCTTCGGAACTCGCCCTTCTCTACCAAACTTTCAATATCCTTGTTGGTTGCCGCTAAAATCCTGACGTTCACGGTAACGGAAATATCGGAACCGACTTTTTCAAACGTTTTCTGCTGAATAACCCGGAGCAATTTCGCTTGGAGCTGGAGCGGAAGATCGCCGATTTCATCAAGGAAAATGGTCCCTCCGTCGGCCAATTCAAACCGTCCTTTACGGGTTTGTATGGCATTCGTGAAAGCGCCCTTAACGTGTCCGAACAGTTCGCTTTCCAAAAGGCCTTCCGGCAAAGCGGCACAGTTAACGCGCACAAAAGGCTGTTTGCTCCTCGCGCTTTGCAGATGAATCTGTTCGGCAAAAAGTTCCTTGCCTACACCGCTTTCACCAAGAATAAGCACCGACGAATCGGTTTTGGCAACCCTGCTGACGATTTCCAATTTCTCCAAAACAGCCGGACTTTTCGCGATTAAGGTGTGATACCCCTGATCAGTATTGATCTTGTCCTGCAATAGCTGTATCTCGCCGATAGCTTTTTCAAAAGTCTGGGCACTGTGAAGCGCAAGGGCAGCTTGATTCGCGAATATCTCAAGCCATTCAAGATCATCCTGCGTAAAATTTTTACCGTTTTTTTTATTAATAATTTCGATAACGCCGACACATTCGTCTTTCAGCCTCATGGGAACCGCAAGCATGGTTTTGGACGCGTATCCTATCTGCTTTGAAATATCGATGCGGTGGCGTTTATCGTTTTCTACATCATTTACGATAATGGAAGTATTATGAAGAGCCACCCAGCCGGCGATCCCCTCCCCCATGTTAACCGTAAATTTCTTAACATCCGGACCTTTGGAACCAAGTGCAATTTCAAAATAGAGCTTTTTGTTCTCTTTGTTCACCAAAAGAATACTGGAAGCCTCCCCCTCGGTAAGGCGGGTCGCGGATTCCAGTATCTTTGTGAGCAGGGACTCAATATTCACATAATCCGAATTAATGAGAGTGTTAATCTCAATAAGCGTATTAAATTTATTGACGTCAATGGCCGACAACATAAAGGCGTCTTTTAGTTTGACCCTTTAGACTTTAAGAAATCTCCAAGGGTAAAGGTGCTGTCATCAGATTCTTCCGCGGCCAAATAACGGGACATCTCATCCCGCTCGGCTTTCTTGGTGTAATCCCTAACAGAAAACGCCGCTTTCTGTTTATCAGCCTGGATTTCGATAACCACGGCCTTGATCTTATCTCCAACGGTATATTTTTTAACAAGCTCATCCGGATTATCCTCACGGTTGTTTGACAGGTTGGATTTATGGATAAGCCCTTCGATGCCGCCGGGAACTTTTACAAAGATTCCAAAATCGGTGATGGAAGAAACTTCGCCTTCTACCTGACTGCCCGGCTTGTACACTTCCGCAAAGGTCTTCCAGGGATCGTCCGAAAGCTGTTTTACGCCAAGGCGGATACTGCGGTTTTCGTTTTCCACGGCAATAACGATGACTTCAATTTCTGCCCCGACCTGCAATTCGCTTCCGGGATGCTTAACCTTTTTGGTCCAGGACAAATCATCCGCGTGAAGGAAGCCGTCAATGCCTTCCTCAAGCTCGATAAAGGCTCCGGCGTTCGTGATTTTTACCACTTTCCGGGTCAAGCGGGTTCCCACGGGATATTTTTCAGTGATATTAGTCCAGGGATTATCCGTAACCTGTTTGAGCCCCAGAGACACCCTCCCCGCCTGAAGATCGTACCCCAGGATCATGCATTCAACTTCATCGCCGATATTAACCATTTCGCCGGGTTTGTTGATCTTTTTTACCCACGAGAATTCGGAAATATGGGCAAGCCCTTCAATTCCCTCTTCAAGCTCAATAAAAGCACCGAAATCGGTAAGTTTTGTTACATGACCTTTAACAATATCATTTACATGATACTTATCTTCAAAATGCACCCAAGGATCGTCGGTAAAGTGCTTTATGGAAAGATTAATCCGCTTTTCAACAGGATCAATCTTAATCACTTTAAGACGGATTTCCTGGCCTTTTTTTACGAAGTCCTTGGGACGTGTTACATGCCCCCAGCTCATATCATTAATGTGAAGGAGTCCGTCAAACCCGCCTAAATCAATAAATGATCCAAAAGAGGTAAAGCTCTTTACAATTCCGGTTACTTCATCGCCGATCTGACTGTTTTCAAAGAAATAATTGCGCTTACGCTCGGTTTCTTCCTCAAGCCACTTGCGGCGGTTGACTACAACATTCGCCTTGCTTTCGGAAAACAATCGTTCTATATAAAACTTGGTTTTTGTTCCGATAAGTTTTTCGGGTTTATCTACTTTCTGGGTATCTGACTGACTAATGGGGAGAAACGCTTTTATTCCTGAACCCAAATCAACCTCAAATCCGCCTTTAATGGTTTTTTGAATAATCCCTTCGACAGGAATTTTATCCGTAAAAGCCTGGCGGAGGTTTTTCCAAAGCATTTTAATGTCGGCTTTTTGTTTCGATACGATTACTTCGCCGTGTTTATTTTCTTTGGCGATTAAAATAACCGAAACTACATCCCCAATTTTGGGAATCTCGACAAACTCCGCAATAGGAATCTTTCCTTCCGATTTGTACCCCACATCGATGAAGACCTGATCCGGCGTCACCTGAATGACGCGGCCGTCAACAAGCTGGCCTTCTTCTAGCTGCTCAAGGGATTTAAGATACTCTTCCTGTAATTGTGTTTGGATGTTGTCTCCGGAGTTTTTCGACTCATCCATTTCCACTTCCATTTGATCCATAATTGATCCTTCTAAACGTATTTTCTCTACCAATTTCTCATAAACTTGACCGATGGTCAAGTCCGATGTGTCCAAATATTCAACGCCGGGAACGATTTTTAGGCTCCCTTCGATCTTATTTCGATCAATTTCATCCCGTTCCAGGATAGCTTTCTTAATTTCTTCAAGGCTGAGAGCAGAAATTCCCTGATGAAAGCGCCTTTCCGCGCGTGTTTCCACGGAAGCGTCAAGATAAAAACGGTATTCGGCATCGGGAAACACGACACTTGTCATATCCCGGCCCTCCGCAATAATGTTCGTATCTTTTGCTATTCGGCGGATTATATCGTTTACAAGATGCCGGACAGGCACCGAGCCGGACAAAGGAGACGCGTTCCGGTCAATCTCATCGGTATGGATCTTGTCAGTTACATCTTCTCCGTCAAGCATTACTCTCGTGTTTTTATAGGTGATGCCGGCTGTTTTCGCGTATGCAAGAACCTTTTCCGCGTCTTTGGGATCAATTCCGTTTTTGAGGCAGCCATAAGTGATTGCCCTGTATAATTTTCCGGAATTGATGTAAGTAAACCCTAAGGAGTCCGCTAACTTCTGCGCAATCGTACTTTTTCCGGAACCGGCAGGCCCATCGATAGCAATGACCATTATATCCCCCAAACACAGCCTTTGCGTATATTACAATAGAATAATAATTTAATCTATAGGGGATGCTTCAAAAGGAGAATTTTTGCGAATAATTTTGAAAAACTGGAGAATTGCAAAAGTTTTGCTATTGCAGCCGCTTAAAGGCCCGCGTGTTTACTCCAGAGTTCCTTCGTAAATCATTTTTTCCTTACCGTCCAGGGTTACGATGATATGTTCTTCAAGACGCTTCATCGCGTCCCTTACCTGGGCAATATATACGATGTTTGGATTTACCGTCCTGATCATCTTATAGGTTAATCCCGATGACCCTTCAAGGATAATTCCGTCAACAAGACGAAGGATCGGAATGAAAGACTCGTCAAGGGTATGGATAAGAAGAATTTCTCCGCCGCGGTTTTTCAGCAATTGGGCCGCTTCTTCCATATTTTCCGCTTTGATGATTTTGCCGGTGCATCGTCCGCCGAAACCGGTCCTGCCCTGCCCCAGAACGTTTCCGATAACGTGTACTCTGATACTGTTTGCCGTAAGAGATGAATTAACGGGAAGTCCGGCAACAACAACAGCCTTGTCGCCGGAATGCGCGAGACCTTTTTGGATGGCGGCGGAAATCGCTCCCTGGACCATCGCCTCTGAATCATCTTTTTTGCGGACGAGAACCGGAATGACTCCCCAATACAGGAGCAGCCGCCGCTCTACAACTTCGCTCGGAGTTACCGCGATGATTCTACGCCGCGGGCGATGTTTACTTACAAGCTGAGCCGTATGTCCCGAAAGTGTCGGGATGATGAGGCAGGCAGCCGCTATCTTGTCCGCGGTGAGCGACGCGGAATCCGCAATAACATGGGAAATATCGGTTTCCCGCTGCACTACTCTGCGCTTTTCTACAAGATTGACGGCGTATGTTTCCGACGCTTCCACGGCTCTCGCGATGTTGTCCATGCACTCTACCGCGGCTTCCGGATATTTTCCGTTGGCGGTTTCGCCTGAAAGCATAACGCAGTCGGTTCCGTCAAGAATGGCGTTTGCTATATCTCCGGCTTCGGCCCTTGTGGGACGGGGGTTGCGTATCATGGAATCGAGCATTTGAGTCGCGGTGATTACCGGTTTCCCTTCCTTGTTACAAAGGCTGATGATGCGCTTCTGCTCGATGGGAACCTGCTCCACCGGGATTTGCACGCCGAGGTCCCCGCGGGCAACCATTACCCCCGCGGATGCGCGGATAATTTCATTGATATTTTCCAGGCCTTCTCCGTCTTCAATTTTCGCGATGACCGGAATATCCGCCCCGATTTCCTTGATGTACTTTTGAATGGTTGTTACATCGGACGCTTTCCTGATGAAAGAGGCGGCGACATAATCGATTCCTTCCTTGTGCCCGAAAAGAATGTCTCCCTTGTCTTTTTCGCTTAGAGCCGGAAGCCGCGTATACACGCCGACAATGTTCACATTTTTACGGCTGTCCAAAACGCCGCCGCTCTTAACCTCGCAATGAACAATCCTGTCTTCCAATGAAATAACATTCAGTTCCACAAGACCGTCGGCAATATACATTTTTGCGCCCGGAATAACATCATCCGCAATTTCGTTGTAGGTTACTGTGATGCGGTTGTTTTGAGCGTAGGCGCCGTCTTCTCCGTAGAGTTTTCGGCTGTCATTTTCCGCGATAACATTAATTCTATCACCGGGAATTACGGTGATAGAACCGTCGTCCTTGACAAATCCTGTCCGGATTTCAGGACCTTGCGTGTCCAGAAGCAGTGCGACCGGAATCCCTTCCAAACGTGACGCTTCCCGAACCCGTTCAAACGCTTTTTTGTGATAATCCCTTGAACCATGGGAAAAATTAAACCGGGCAATATTCATGCCTTTACGAATTAACGAACGGACAATTTCAACAGATTCCGTGGTCGGTCCCATAGTGCAGATTATGCGGGTATTTCTTATTGACATACTTTAATTATAAGGGACAAAACAAAGGCTTTGCAAATTTATGAAATGATATTTGCTGTCATCAATTCTTCTTTGTTGAGAAAATACTTTAACTTGTATGAAATTGTATAACTTTTTAAGCATATACCATAGAGGCTGCGGCTTGTGAATGCTTGTGCGATAGTTTAAGATAATCGAAAATTAATTATAACTTGATCGGTCGATATTTTGTAGGAAAGGAGGAAGCCCGATGCAGGGACAGACGGCGCGCATCGTTTCACAGGCGATCCGCTATATCGAAGATCATCTTAATGATAAGCTGGAATTGGATATGACTGCATCTGCTTTGTGCTATTCTAAATTTCATCTGCACAGAATGTTCACTAAAACGGTCGGCTTGACCATACACGAATATGCGGTGAGGCGGCAGCTCACGGAAGCGGCAAAGCTCTTGGTGTTTTCTAAAAAACCGATTATCGATATTGCTCTTTTAAGCGGCTATGAAAGTCAGCAGGCTTTTACGGCGGTTTTTAAGGCGATGTATAAAACTCCCCCTGCCGAGTTTCGGGCGGCGGAACAATTTTATCCGCTGCAGCTTGAGATTCACCTGAAAGAGGAGCCGCTGAACATGGATTTTACAAAGGATGATATACAATTTGCGGTGCCTGCTGATATTGACGATTGGATGGAACTGGTGAGTTTTACGATTGACGGATACCCTCGTCTAAACAAAAGCGAATATCTTGAAAATCTGAATCGTTACATTGCCGATAAGAAAGCCTTGATTTTGCGGGATGAAGGCATGGCGGTCGGCGTTATGGGTTTTTCAGCCGAGGCGGGCAGCATAGATTTTTTTGCCGTTCATCCGCAGTACCGGAATCTCGGCATTGCGAAGATTTTTCTGGACAAGCTCACGGATGAGCTGCTTTCTGGAAAAGAGATAATCCTCTCGACATACCGCGCGGACGACAAAGCCGATACGGGTTATCGTGAAGAGTATGTCAGGCTCGGCTTTGCGGAAAAAGAATTGCTTGAGGAATATGGGTATCCTGTACAGCGTTTTGTGCTTACTCCAAAGGGCTAGACGGAACGCGGACAGAAACAGATTGCTTTTTTTTGCGCCGATCTCGTTCAGCCGCCAAATGAGCAAATTCTTTCAAGGCTTCCGGCGTGGATTTTGGACAGTCTTCTGTATAAGTTATGGGATATTTTGCCGCCTGTTTAATTTCCCGTATAATCTCTTTAGGTATTTTTGCTCCACCCTTTACCATCGATCTGGTAATAGCCATTGTAACTTCTCCTCTCATGTTTTTCAGCGAGCCGGGCTGAAATAATCCTTTTGTTTCTTCCACGCTCAGTATAAACTACAAAAAGAACTTTGTTAACCATACCCAAAGTCTGCCATCGTTCTTCCCCGAAGACGTTTTTTTCACTTCTGTCCAAACGTTCAATCCTTTCAGAATCGAGAAAAACATATTGAGCGGCTTCAAAACTTAAATTATGTTCCATCTTGTTTAAAGCGTTTTTCTCTTCATCCCATTCAACACCTGGCAAAGGTACATTCACATTATATTTCATTTTGTTTTGTACAGCAAGAAATAAATACCATAAAAACCTCCGCACTATATAAGGCGCGGAAGTGCCTTCTTGCATTAATAATGTGAAAAAAATTTGCAGACCATGCGGCAGGCAAGTGCGGGCATGAAGCGGCTGCCCCATGCCCGCACCGCTCTTAAATCTGTTTCCAGCGTTTGAGCGTTGGGAAAAACTCTTTCATCATTTTTCTGGCTTCATCTTCGCTCATGCCGGAATTCTCGGACGCCATGTGAGGAACGCAGACTTCTATTATCTCGTCCATGGTACAATCCTGCGTGAATGCGCCGTTTTCAAAACAGTACTTGCAGTAATCCTCGTTCTTACTCCCGTCCTTGTTCGTTCCGAACATCTCTCGGCATACCGCAGCTTTGACAATACCGTTCTTCCATTTTCATACCCCCTTGTTTTGGTTTGATCGTTGTATTCAGAGTGTATCATTTATAATATGACAACAATATGTCATGTTATAAAAAAATGTAAAAAAAATGATGTCTGACGCTGCAACGTTACCAAGCCGGAATCGTGAAGCAATTGCAAAAATTCAATTTTGTAATCGCCTCTGTTATACACTAAACCAACCTTTGGCTGTCAAAAAACCCATTATGCTAAGAAAACTTATCAATACTATTATTACTATTGATAATATGGTAATGATTTTTTTATGCTCATATTTTTTTGAAACATACAGTATTCCAATGAACAATGTTACCCATATCAGAGCTTCCGGCCAGCCGGCGAGTTGATACATGAACGGTATTTTAGTATAAATAAATCCTTCAAAAGAACCGCTTGCCGCGCCGAATGTTGATATTATCGACAGCCCAATAATTATGAGACCTAATTTCAATAAGCCGTTTTTTTCTTCAAAAAAGGTTTTCCGTAAAGGCAGTAAACACAGAGCAATAATTATTCCGCGGATTATTTGCAAGAATGGACCTAAGGCAACAATCGGCGCGTCAACGGGATGCATGTAGGAAGAAATGATTTCCGTCGCGAATAAATCCTTGTATTTCATTATGACAATTGCAAACAATCCGGCGATAAAATACGCGATTGTATGTGCATACGTAATTTGCCAAAAATACCTGATTAAACCTGATTTCTTTTCCATGATGTTAATCCTCCAAAAGATTTGATAACAAAAAAATAACCGAATATTCTCAGGCTGCCAATGAAACTCAGGCGGTAAAAACGGCAGCTTGGGCATGAATTCCGGCAGTTTAGTAATAATGCGGTAACGCGGTAGAAAAAAGCCTTTAATGAAATATATAATTCAAATATGAAGATCACTATTAGTACCGAAGACCATTGCACCGAAACTGAAGTGTTAGTCAAGTGTAATCGAATGAGTGATGATATAGAAAAATTACTTGCCTCTATACGCCTTTTAGACGCGAAACTGACCGGCCGAAAGGACGGCAGGCAATACCTTATTGAGGCCGCGGATATTATGTATATCGAAAGTACAGACAAAAAAACATTTATATACACACCGGCAGATGTGTATGAAAGTCCTTTCAGGCTTTACGAACTGGAAACAAAACTCGTTGATAAGAATTTCCTCAGAGCAAGTAAAAATTGTATTTTCAACATGAACCATATACAAATAATCGAACCCGATTTTGACCGCAGGTTAATTATTACAATGAGGAAAGATATAAAGATTGTGGTTTCACGGCAATACGCGGCAGCCGTAAAAAATAAGCTGGCAGTCTGAGGAGCGTATCTATGGATAGAGAATTAGGCAAAGTATCATTTTTTACAAGATTTACAAGAAATATTATAACGATTTTTTCCCTGTCTGTTTTTGCTATTTCCGCTGCCGGAATGACAGCCGCGCATTTTGCTCCCAATATGCAGGAAATGTCATCGATGTTTGCTTTCGCGCCGGCAGGATTGACGTATAACACTATTATGCAATTAGCTTGTTTTTCCATTGTTATGGCGGCTGTTTCCGCCGTTTTGTTTTCAGAATATTTTGTTGATAAACTGCGGTTTTTATGGAGAATATCTATTTTATTTATTGCAACGTTAGTTGTCTTTTATGTATTTTCAGTTATATGCAACTGGTTTAATATAAACGAACCGTTAATATTGCTTGTTTTCTTTCTCTCAACTGTTATATGTTTTTCCATTAGTATTGGACTGACAATAGTAAAACTTAACATTGAAAGAAAAAAATACGGTAAATTACTGGAAAAGTATAAAGCACAAAATAATCTCAATTCGTCAAATAATGCATGAGTATTATGAATCGAATATGTATGTTGATTATGAGAGGCATAGAACCGCACAGCAGAGTTACCGTGCGGTTCTTCTTGATAGAAAACGGCAGCTACACAATATTCAATAAGTGCACCGCGGCCCACATTTCCTGAAAGCTGATCGTGGTTACCCGCCCGTCCGTATACTGCTTATCAACCCAGTTTTTTAGTTTGATCACTCTTGGGTCACCTTTGTCCAGCTTTTCGGTGGAGAAGACATGTGTGGAAAGCCACATAGCAATTCCTGCTGCACCAGAAGTGGCTGTAATCGCGACACCTGGCGGGGATTTAAGCAGCTTGGCTGTATCAAAAATATTGTAAATTTCTTCATCCTTTAACAGGCCATCTGCGTGGATGCCGGCTTGAGTCATGTTAAAATCTCTGCCTACAAAGGGCGTTCTTGGCGGCAGAGTATAATCAAGTTCCTTTTCGTAGTAATCGGCGATATCGCGTATTACAGTTGTATCCATGCCGTCCAGAGTACCGCGAAGTTGGGCGTACTCGATAACCATAGCCTCCAGCGGTGTATTGCCTGTGCGCTCGCCGATACCCAGTAACGAACAGTTCACCCCTGAAGCGCCATAAAGCCATGCAGTAGTGGAATTGACCACAGCCTTGTAAAAATCATTGTGACCGTGCCATTCAAGCTGCGCAGAATCAAACCCGGCATATACTTTTAAGCCGTAGATGATACCGGCAATGGAACGGGGCATTGATGCACCAGTAAACGGTACACCGTAGCCAAGGGTATCGCAGGCACGTATTTTAATCGGAATTCCGCTTTTTTTGGAAAGATCCGCCAGCTCGGTGGCAAAGGGTACTACAAAGCCGTAAAAATCAGCACGGGTAATATCTTCAAAGTGGCAGCGCGGGCAGATGCCGATTTCAAGGGCGTTCTTTACAATGCCGAGATAGTCGTCCATGATCTGTTTACGGGTCTTTTTCATTTTTTTGTAAATATGATAGTCTGAACAGCTCACCAATATGCCGCACTCGTTGAGTCCCATGCCTTTGGCCAATTCAAAATCGTTTTTATGCGCCCGAATCCAGCCCGTAACTTCGGGAAACGTATAGCCTAAATCCTGACAGCGGCGTATGGCTTCCTTATCGCGGTCACTGTAGAGAAAAAACTCAGTTTGCCGGATTTTTCCTTTGGGTCCGCCCAGTTTATGGAGGAGTTTGTAGAGATGCACAATCTGATCTGGTGTATAGGGTGCGCGGCTTTGCTGACCATCACGGAAAGTGGTGTCGGTAATCCATATTTCATCTGGCGGATCGATAGGAGTAGTACGATTATTGAAAGTGAGTTTCGGTACCTCGTCATAGGGGAACAGCTCACGGTAGAGGTTCGGGTTTTCTTTATCTTGAATTTGATAGCGGTATTCCGATTCCATCAGCATATTTTTTATTTCATCGTAATAAATCATTGGTTATCTCCCTTTCTCAAAGAAAAAATACATTTTATGAATTGAACTACAAAAGAGTATGCTTATACTGTTCATTCTAAAACACTACTTGTTTAACTTCATAAGACGATAAAAATACGACATCTCGTACAACATCCATAAAAAATACGCTGTGACCAGTATTGCTAATACAAGGTTTGTTTGTAATAAAAAGAACGCCAATACCAGCAGGATAACAGGGAAGATGAGCATGACATAGAAAAACAATTTCAGCTTTTTTGTTTTTTGGAGCAATAAAGGGGATAAGCCCAAAAGTAAGATAACGACAACCGTTAGGGCTATGGAAACGACATCGTTGTCTGCAATAACATTGTATAAAACAAAGCCAAACATCAGATAGACAATGATACCGAGAAAAAGCATTATTCTCGAAAGAAAAGCATTATCCGGATGCTTCAGGCTGCCAAACCATTCCTTATAATCCTTGTTCTGGGATTGACCGGCAATGATAATTGATATCAGACAACAGCCAATCGTGCATAAAAATGCTAACACATTAAACCCCATACTGCACCTCTGCTAATATAAATAACATCTGCCACATCCATTATTACATAAATATCTTTATTGCGCTTTATCTTTCAAAGGCGCAATAACTTTAACACAACTCGTCAGAAAACTCAATAAAAATCGAAAGCATTTTCGCCCGTCCCTTCGGGTAGATAATTCTCCCCCAAAAACAGCAAGATTCATTAAAACAACGTTTCTCCTCTGTGTTACCATAAATGTCCAAAATATTTTTATGGAGACACTCATGAATAACGATACGCTCATTCAGTTCCCGGATGAAATTGCCTGGCTTGAGGAAATCAATAGCAAGATTGATGACACTTTAGAAAAATCCGGCATCAGAATGAAACAGATTGATGAGGACTACATGGACTTCAAACGCTATACGCTGGAACACAATATTGATCCCCATGAAGCGTTTCAGAATGAATTGTTGTTGAAGCAGGTTGACCGTTCCGGGGCGTTTTTTGTAAAGATGCACAACCTGACTGCCAAGCTGATAAAATCGCCGTACTTTGCCCGTATCGATTTTCTGGAAAAAAACAATCCCGTTGCAATTACGCGCTATATCGGCGCTTCTTCATTTATGTACGAAAATGAATTGCTGATAATCGACTGGCGTTCTCCTTTCGCAGGCATGTTCTACGATTATGAATTAGGCCCCGCCGCTTATGACGCGCCTCAAAAAAGAATTGAAGGCGAACTTTCCCGCAAACGTCAATTCAAAATTACAAACAGAAAAATGATGTATATTCTGGAAAGTTCCCTGAATATTCAGGATGATATTTTACAGCGGGAATTAAGCCAGACTTCTGATGATAAAATGAAGTCCATTATCGCGACTATTCAGAAAGAACAAAACCAGATTATCAGAAATGAACAGGCGGAAACACTGATTATTCAGGGAGTAGGCGGTTCCGGAAAAACATCCATCGCGCTGCACCGGGTTGCGTTTTTGCTCTACCGTTTTAAAAATACATTGAAGGCAAAGGATATAACCATTATTTCCCCCAATAAAGTGTTTGGAGATTATATCTCCAATGTACTGCCGGAGCTTGGAGAAGAACGAATCAACCAATTGAGCTTTGCCGATATTGCGAGTATGCAGTTGGATGGTATTATTAATTTTGAAGCCGACAAAGATCCGCTGGAAACCAATGACGCAAAATGGACCGAAAGGGTACGCTTCAAATCAACATTGTATTTTCTCAAATTGATGGATGATTATATCGAAAAAATGATTGCATCGGTTTTTGAACCGGCGGCTTATACCCACGGCAAGTATGCAGTTTCTGCCGAATGGATATGCAGGCGTTACAATGCCTATAGAGATGATCCTGTTAAACAGCGGCTCCGAAAGATTGCGGAAGATATACACGAACGTTTTGACGCAAACAGAATTGCCGGAAATCCTGTGCCGCGGCCGCCGGCAATTTTGAAAAACCTGAACAACATGCTCAAAGCAAAGAATACGTTTTCCTTATATGCAGATTTTTACACAGAGGTGAAGATGTCCTCTGTGTTATCATTTCCCGCAAAAAAGACTTTGGAATGGTCGGATGTGTACCCGTTTCTGTATCTCCACGCGGCGTTTGAGGGGCTGCGTAAAAGCACTTATGAAGGCAGTAATATAAAACACCTCGTCATTGATGAAATGCAGGATTATACGCCCATACAATACGCCGTCATAAAACGGCTGTTTCGGTGTCCCATGACCATTCTTGGGGACTTTGGTCAGCGTATCAATCCGAACCACTTACATACGCTTACGGATATTCAACAGGTGTATCACAACGCGGCGTTGTTTGAATTAACAAAAAGCTATCGTTCCACTTACGAAATTATCACTTTTGCGAAAGGAATACGGAGCGTGAATAAACTGGAACCGATAGAACGGCACGGAGAAGCACCTGCGGTAATACAATGTGATGATGAACAGGATGAAATAATCAAGATGAAATCAAAACTCGATACTTTTTTAAGAAGCGGTTATACATCTCTTGCCGTCATTCTGAAAACAAACAGCCTCGCAGAATTTTTCTTCAATGCGCTTTCAAAGGATTATAAGGTTCATTTGATTTCGCCAAAGACTGCCCGTTTTGTAAACGGCATATCGGTCACCTCTGTGCAAATGTCAAAAGGCCTTGAATTTGATGAGGTTATCATCCCAAACGCAAACAAAAAAACCTATAGCTCGGAACATGACAGAAACCTGCTCTACATTGCCTGCACAAGAGCGATGCACACATTAACGCTTATGTACACAGAGGAAGCTTCCCCGCTGATATGTTAAAGATTCACTTCTGATTATATCTTTCCGCTGTCTTTCCCGCAATTTCAAGGAGTTTGTCTCTGTGGTTAAGTTCCGGGTCATCGATAACCGCTTCGAGTAATTCATGCAAAATAATTCCAATCTGCTTTCCGGGAGGGATTCCCATACCGATTAAATCCCTTCCCGATATCGCTAAATCTTTTAATGACTGAACCTTTGCCTCGGACATAACTTTTTCCAAGCGGTCACGGAACGGCAGTAAAGACCGAGGATCCATGGGCCTGCCTTCGGTTCCAAAAGCATCGGCGCGCCGCAACGCAAATAAATCATCAATGGTATCTTCGCCAACACGGATAATGAAACGGCGGACCGCCGCGTCGGACCAGACTTCATCGTAATGAAACATGTGCTGTTCGATAAGATGGCAGACATCATCTATCATGTTGTTTGGATAACGAATGCGGCAAAGAATGGTTCTTGTTAACCTGGACGATTCTTTTTCATGATTATAAAAAGTCCACACGCCGTCATCTCCCATACGGCGCGTTACAGGCTTCCCAATATCATGAAAAAGCGCCGCCAGCCTGACCGTAAGCGAAACACCTTCCGCCGCCGCCGCGTCACATGCTAAAAGAGAATGATCCAGCACATCAAACTTGTGGTATCCTTTTTGATCAATTCCGCGGCATGAAGATAATTCCGGGAGAATCAATTTCAGGAGCCCTGTTTGTTCCATCAATCCAAAAGCGATTGATGGCCTTTCTGTCATAAGAATTTTGTCCAGTTCCTGCCGGATACGTTCCGGCGCGACCATTGCGGTTTTTTCCAGGGCTCCGGGGATTGCGTTACATGTTTCGCCATCCAGATCAAATTGAAGCTGAGACGCGAAACGGACAGCCCGGAGCGGCCTGAGTCCGTCTTCGCCAAAACGTTCACCGGAATTTCCCACACAGCGGATAATCCGCTTTTTAATATCATCCTGTCCATGAAAAGGATCGATTACATCGCCGCCGGGAAGTTTTACCGCTATAGCATTCATGGTAAAATCACGCCGCGAAAGATCTTCTTCTATTGTCGCGGCATACTGAACCTGATCCGGATGCCTCCCGTCGCTGTAGTCTGCTTCTGTTCTGTAGGTGGTAACTTCTATCGAATGGCCCTTATACAAAACGGTAACCGTTCCGTGTTTAATCCCTGTAGGAATTACGCGCTTAAAAAAGCGCATCACTTCTTCCGGTGAGGCATCAGAAGCTAAATCCCAATCGGACGCTTTTTTTCCAAGCAATATATCACGAACGGCGCCCCCGACAAGGCACACTTCCTTTCCGTGACGGTTAAATACGGACGCGGCTTCTTTTAATACAGGATCAATTCGTATATGCATGAATGTCCCTATTATCTGCGAAAAAAGTACGGCCTAATACATTCTGCCTGCAATAGCGTCGATAAACTCCCAGGAATTGAGAGATTTTTTGGGACTTGGAACCGAAAGTTTTACCAAATCGCCGGTCATTTCTCCGTTGCCGATGGTTTTCAAAGTCGCCTTTTCAAGCCGTTCGGCAAAATCTTTCAAATCCGGTAAATTATCTATTTCCGCTCTTTTTCTAAGCGCCCCGGTCCAGGTAAAAATAAGGGCGGCAGGATTGGTGCTGGTCTTTTCGCCCTTTTTCCAGCGGTAGTAATGCTGCTGAACCGTTCCGTGAGCCGCTTCGTATTCATATACGCCGTCAGGGGAAACAAGGACGCTCGTCATCATGGCAAGGCTTCCGGAGGCGCTGGCAATCATATCGCTCATAACATCTCCGTCATAATTCTTGCAGGCCCAGAGGAAACCGCCTTCGCTTTTTATCATGCGCGCTACAGCATCATCTATCAAAGTATAAAAATATTTAATGCCGGCCTTTTCACATTTCTCTTTAAATTCCGATTCATAAACCTGTTGGAACAGTTCCTTGAAACGGCCATCATACGTTTTAGAAATCGTGTCTTTGGCTCCGAACCACACATCGATCTTTTCGTTCAGGGCATATACAAAACAGGCTCTGGCAAAATTACGGATCGATTCATCTATATTGTGAACGCCCTGAACAATCCCGGGGCCCTTCATGTCGGCAACAAGAACCCGCTTCTCTTGACCGTCATCCGATGTATACACCAGCTCAACTTTGCCGGGAGCATCAATCTTCATTTCAGCATTTTTATAAATATCTCCGTAGGCGTGTCTCCCTATGACGATAGGAAATTTCCATGAGGATATTGTCGGTTTTATACAAGCAATGATAATCGGTTTTCTGAAAACAGTTCCGTCGAGGATTGCCCTGATTGTGGCGTTCGGACTCGGATGAAGATGTTTCAAGTTATATTCAACCTTCCGGGCCGCATTTGACGTAATGGTAGCACATTTCACCGCTACGCCGAGCCTTTTTGCCGCCATAGCGGAATCAATAGTCACCTGGTCATCGGTGGCATCCCGGTTTTCAAGACTCAAGTCATAATATTCCGTTTTTAAATTGACAAAAGGAACAATAAGCTTTTCCTTTATCAAGGTCCAAAGAACCCGGGTCATTTCATCTCCGTCCATTTCCACTAAGGGCGTTTTCATTTTTATTCGATTTGACATACAGATTCTCCTGAAAAACTTTTTAATCTTCCATGTGAAGATTAATTTCTATCTTAATGAACTTGCCGCAAAAACCGGAGCTTTACAGCTGATTCCTGAGCTTTGTTGCAAAACTCGGTTAGTTTTTGCACAAGCTCATGCGATTTCGCGCCTAAAGGCGTGAACTAAAGTTCGGCAAAATACGTATTTTTAAGAGGTTGAAATTGCAAAAACTGAAGTTTTGCAATTTCCTCTCCTATTAAAATAAATATTATAAAAAAAATCAAGTTCATAAAACAAATAGTGAAAACTGTAGAATAAGACAAAGATTTTTATGTAGAATATCATCACGGTATGAATATGAAACCAATTTTCAAAAGCTCAGCGGATGTTTTTCTCTGGCTTGAACAGTTTATCAACCTTGAACGCGGGCAGACGCATAAAAGTTTTCAGTTGGAAAGAATGCACATCATGGCCCGTCTTGCCGGACATCCCGAAAAGGCGGCTCCGGTAATTCATGTCGCGGGTTCCAAGGGTAAAGGTTCCGTATGTACGATGATCGCGTCGATTTTTCGGGCCGCGGGAATGAACGCCGCGAAATATATGTCTCCTCATGTTATGGATTACCGCGAACGGATAACCATGAACGGTAATTTTTTTGATGAAACGGTATATATCAACGCGGCCTATGAACTTGCGGAAATTACCGAGAAGCTCATGAATGCCCAGTCTGAATATGATAATTTCAATCCCTCCCTGAACGGGGAAGAACCGACATTCTTTGAACTTTTAACGCTGTATTTTTTCCTTTGCGCCAGAATCGCGAAAGCCGATGTGATGATCCTTGAAACCGGCATGGGAGGAAGGCTTGACGCCACGAACATTTCCGATCCGCTGGTATCGGTGATCACAGTTATAGAACTCGAGCATCAGGAATATTTAGGAAATACGATTAGAGAAATTGCCGGAGAAAAAGCCGGAATCATCAAAAAGAAGCGCCCTCTCATTCTTGCGGCTCAGGATGATGAAGCCTTTGACGTTTTTGTGAAAGCTGCCGCATCAAAAGACGCGCCGCTTTTTTATCTGCCGGAATTAATCGATATAAAAGATATTACCATCGATTTCAATTCCACGAATTTTTTTCTAACTGATAAAACAAGCGGCGCATCAATGAAGATACGCGTCCCCATTCCGGGTATTGTTCAGGCTGAAAATGCCGCGCTTGCTTATCTCACTGTGAAAAAGGCTTTTCCTTCTATCGGCGGCGAATCGATTATCAAAGGCCTTGCGGAAATAAGCATGACGGGACGCTTTGAACGCCTCTCGGAAAATCCCGTGTTGATTATTGACGGAGCTCATACCAAAAAAAGCGTTGATCTTTGCGGTAACACATTCACCGGTCTTTACGGAAAAGACGGGATTTTGATTTTCGGCTGTGCCGACGGAAAAGATTTGCGGTCTATGGCAAAGACGCTCATTGACCGGTTCAAGAAGATCATCATCACAACTCCGGGGACTTTTAAGAAAAGCGATCCAAAGATGATATATGATACATTCACCGCGTTGTCGGTAAATAAGGCACCGGAAATAATCTTGATTGAAGATACCGGCAAAGCGGTACATCACGCCTTGCATCTTGCAAAGGAAAACGGGCTTCCTGTTTTGGGAACAGGATCATTTTATCTTGCGGCGGAAATAAAAAAGATTATCGGAATAAAATAATTCTCATGGCTTGTTTGTTGAGTATGCATTTAATATGTGAATGTTCATTGAATTCATACTCACCGAACGCGCGTTCACTGAACGCTCATTCACCGAATGCATGTTCACTGAACGCTCGTTCGGTGAACGCACGTTCGGTGAATGAGCGTTCATCAAAATCGTCTTGCGTATTTTTCGCGTAATGCAATTACAAAGAAACTGTTACCGGCTTTTCTGTTCCAGGATCGATGAAAGATAAAGACACCGCTTTAAGCGCAAGCTCCCCGCCGGCACTTATCTGTCCTCCATAAAGCGTATCATTTAAAATAGGGAATCCAAGCCACGCAAGATGGCACCGGATTTGATGACGGAATCCCCGGAATAATTCCGCTTTCACTCGTGCCGTAGAATCAGTCCCTGATTCCCATGCGAGAATTTTTGTGATATAAGGCGCTCCATTGTCAAAAGCAACATCTTTATGTTTGGGAAGATGATCTGTCAATACCGGCCTTACTTCTTTTCTTCCGGGACCGAATGGACGGAACGCGCTCTTTAGCTCAAACGGGATTTGTCTATGTTCCGGCGGAGCGGGAAATCCCGCAGGTACGGCATCCCGCTTTGATACATCCGCGTCATATTGTTTCAAGAACAATCCATCATCTTGTTGAATAAGAAAATGATTGAGGCTGTCTTGATTCCTCGCGAAAAGCACGAGTCCCCGCGTTTCATAATCAAGGCGGTGAACAAGGCCGCCTTCAAGCCGCTTCTTCCCTTGGGGAAGCAATACTTCAGGAAAGAGGCGGCCGCAAAAATCCAGCAGGGTTCCTTCTTCGTTTTCTTTTAACGGAGCGCAGTGCATGTTTCCCGGTTTATAAAGGATAACGTAATTCCGGTCTTCCTTCACCGCGTAAGGGATTCCCATAAGGAGACTTATTTCACCACGATGTTAACGAGCTTTCCGGGAACCGTTATCACTTTTACAATCTCTTTGCCGTCAAGCCATTTTGTAACGCCGGGAAGAGCTTTGCCCGTTTTCTCAATTTCTTCTTTGGGAGTTCCCGCCGGAACAACAAAGCTGTCGCGGATTTTTCCGTTTATTTGCACGACAATGGTAACTTCATCATCCACGCAGAGTTTTTCATCATAAGCGGGCCAATCGGATTTGGAGACAGATTCTTTCTCTCCCAGTTTTTCCCAGAGTTCTTCCGCAAGATGAGGCGCGTAGGGACTCACCATCTTTACCAAGGGTTCCCAGAGAGCGCGGGGAATGGTTTCCAGTTTGTTGAGTTCCGCGGAATACACCATCATCGCGCTGATGGCGGTATTAAAATTAAGGCTTGCCGTGTCCTCGCTTACCTTTTTCAAGGTCTTGTGAAGGAGCCGGATCAATTCCTTGGAACCTTCTTCACCGTTTACGGGCTTTTCCCCTATCGCGTACAAGCGTTCAAGGAAGCGTGAAACACCCGAAAGCCCTGACGTAATCCAGGGCTTGGAAACTTCAAGCGGGCCCATGAACATTTCATACATGCGCATCGCGTCGGCGCCGAATTGATGAATAATATCATCGGGGTTGATAACGTTGCCCCGGCTCTTGGACATTTTCTGATTATCTTCGCCAAGGATCATTCCCTGATTAACCAAGCGCTGAAAGGGCTCAATGGTATTCACAAGACCGAGGTCGTACAGAACCTTGTGCCAGAAGCGGCTGTACAAGAGGTGAAGCACCGCGTGTTCGGTTCCGCCGACATACAGATCGACCGGCAGCCAGTATTCGATTTTATCTTTCGCGGCAAAGGCCGTGCTGTTTTGCGGATCGATATAGCGCAGATAATACCAGCAGGAACCGGCCCACTGCGGCATGGTGTTTGTTTCCCGTTTCGCGGGCCCTCCGCAGATGGGACAGGTGGTGTTTACCCATTCGTCAATAGCGGCAAGCGGGGATTCTCCGGTTCCGGTCGGCGCGTAAGATTCTACTTCGGGAAGCGTCAAGGGCAATTGATCTTCCGGCAGGGGAACGATTCCGTCTTTTGGGCAATGAACAATGGGGATGGGTTCGCCCCAGTAACGCTGACGGCTGAAAATCCAGTCGCGTAGTTTGTAGTTGACGGCTTTCTTCCCGATTCCTTTTTCTTCAAGCCAGGCGGTTACTTTCCGCTTCGCGTCTGCCGTGGGCAGTCCGTCAAATTCTCCGGAATTGACCGCAAAGCCGTCCGCGACAGTACATTCCGCGGGGGGCGTTTCCGCTTTATCATCACTATTTTTCGCCACTACCTGAATAATGGGAAGATCGAAGGTTTTGGCAAATTCCCAGTCGCGTTCATCATGGGCGGGAACTGCCATAATCGCGCCCGTGCCGTAGGAAATAAGCACATAATCGGCAATCCAAATGGGTATCTCTTTCCCGTTTATGGGATTGACCGCGTAAGTTCCCGAAAAAACGCCGGTTTTGGTTTTTGCTAAATCGGTTCTTTCAAGATCGCTCTTTTTCGCCGCATCTTCTACATATGTTTCTACCGCGTTTTTTTGTTCCTCTGTGGTAATTTTTGCCGCAAGCGGATGTTCCGGAGAAATAACCATATAGGTCGCGCCGAAAAGCGTGTCGGGACGGGTGGTGTACACTTCAAGTTTATCTTCAATACCTTTGATGTTAAAAACGACATTGGCCCCTTCGCTCCGGCCGATCCAGTTCCGCTGCATCAGCTTTACCGGTTCGGGCCAATCAAGCGTATCAAGATCATTCAAAAGCCGGTCCGCGTAGGAAGTGATTTTCAGAATCCACTGCCTGATCCGCTTGCGGGTAACTTTGGTTCCGCAGCGGTCGCACTCCCCGTCCTTTACTTCTTCGTTGGCAAGGCCCGTCTTGCAGGAAGGACACCAATTGATGGGCGTATCGGCTTCGTAGGCAAGCCCTTTTTTAAAGAGCTGGAGGAAAATCCACTGAGTCCACTTGTAGTAATCGGAACCGGAAGTATCAACCTCGCGGTCCCAGTCGTATGAGAAACCCAGAGCTTTAATCTGTTCCCGGAACTTATTGACATTCGCCTTTGTGGTAACGGCGGGATGCGTTCCCGTTTTGATGGCGTAATTTTCCGCGGGAAGCCCGAAAGCGTCAAATCCCATAGGATGAAGCACATTGTACCCATTCATGCGGAGGTAACGGCAGTAAATGTCCGTCGCCGTGTATCCTTCCGGGTGTCCCCCTGCGCGGACGGATAGGGAAACATGTCCAGCACATAGCGGCGCTTGTCTTTCGGAAAAGACGCGTCCTCCGTTGTTTTAAATGTTTTATGCTGATCCCAAAACTTCTGCCATTTTGGTTCGATTGTCTCAAAGGGATATTTAGCCATTTCGTGAACTCCTCATTATCTCACACTGAATACATGTATAATACCCATCAATGGGCCTCTGTATCAAGTGAACGATTCACCTTCCCAGAAAATCAAAAACACGGTATAATATTATTTAGCGGGAGAATTTGAGATGATTAATAGTTTTGCCATTACAGCAACCCGGTCCATGAAAAGTTACGCATCCCAAGCTGCGGATCAGCTGTCAAAATTTACCAGTTTTTCGACTCCGGAAGATCCTATAAATTGCGTAAATTCCCTGGAGGCCGAGCGTTTTGCCGATGGCGAAATGGAAGTAGCAATCAAACATTCTCTCCGGGGAAGGGACATTTTTCTTTTTACATCATGCGCAAGAAATGAAGCAAATGTTACCGTTGAAGAAGCAAAAATCGAATTATATAACACGATAGACGCGTTAAAACGGTCTCAGGCGCATAGCATCACCGTGTTTGAACCTTATGTTTCTTGTTCCAGATCGGATAGAACTGTCCGGCGGAGCAGCGTCGGTTTATGGGTTCATTTAAAAACGATGGTGAGCCTTGGAGCTTCTCATATTTTGACCTATCAGCTCCATTCGGATAAATCAAAATCCATGCTGGACCCTACCCTTTGCCTTTTGGATGACCTTCCGGCTTTAACGCTCTTAAAGAAACGGATTTGCGATGTGTATATAAAAGATGTGCAAACCTTGAAAAATCATGTCCGGTCCAATTGGGTATTTTGTTCCGTTGACGCGGGCGGCGAAAAACTTGGCCGCCGTTTTGCGAACGCTTTCGGCACTCCCCTTGTTGTTGCTCATAAACAGCGTGATTATTCCAAAGCAAATTCGATAGAATCGGTTAACATTCTTTCCGCGGAACCCATCACCGGAAAAGTTGTTTGGATTGTAGACGATATGATTGATACGGCAGGTTCGGTTGTAAGCCTTATCAACGCTTTGGCAAGCCATCATCCGGCTGAGATAAACCTGGCCGCGGTTCATGCCGTTTTTTCCAATCCCGCGGCAGAGCATCTTACGGAATTATCTCAAAAAGGTCTCTTAAATCATATCCTTGTAACCGATACAGTGTTGTCTCCTCACTGCGGCAGCCAGTCCATCCCAAATCTTGAAGTGGTTCCTTCGGTGGAACTTTCTTCAAAAATCATCGCGACAATCATTGAAAACCGTCCCATGGGAAAAATCCTGGAAGATTTTAACGCGGAAACTTACCTGAAAAGCCGGGGATTGTTTGGGTAAAACGGACATCAAAACGCTTTCCTGGAATCCAAAAGAATGGTCACGGGCCCGTCGTTGATATAATTCACGAGCATGTGTGCCTGAAATTTTCCGGTTTCACAGATCAAGCCCGATGCTTTTATTTTGCTGATAAAATATTCATACATCCGCCTGGCCGTTTCCGGGTCCGCGGCTTCGGAATAGGAAGGCCGCCTTCCCTTCCGCGCGTCCGCTAAAAGGGTAAACTGGGAAACTGCAAGGATGCCGCCTTTTTCATCAATCACCGAACGGTTCATCTTTCCTTCACTATCTTCAAAAACGCGAAGATTGATGATTTTGTCCGCTAAATAATCGGCGTCTTTTTCGCTGTCTCCCACGGCGGCTCCAAGGTAGACCAATAGGCCGTCATCAATCTTGCCTGTTATGGCATTATCCACGGAAACGCTTCCGTTTTTTATCCGCTGTACAACCGCCCTCACCGATTTGCTCCCCGCCAGTAAAATATTTCCATACATACGAGGCTGTTGCAAAACTCCAGTTTTTGCAACAGCAACCTTTAAAAAATGCATGTTTCGCAGCCTTTAGGCGAGAAAATGCAGGAGCTTGGGCAAACAAAACTAACCGAGTTTTGCAACAAGCTCATACAACAGAATTCCGAAAACGTACTACGGAGTTCTTGATTGATGAACGGCAATTCCTTCAAGGATAATCCCCTGCCCCTGGCTTCCATTTCCGCTCGCGGGAACCACCTTTCCTAAAATCTCAAGAGGCCGGTCCAGTTCCACCGGAACAGAAATATCAAATTCTACCGGAACGATACCCTCCAGGGCGCTTCTTGTATCAAAGCCTACCAGCAATTGAAATGATGTTCCTTTTTCAAGCAAGGCAACATTTGCCGCCATTCCGCGCCAGATTACATAACAATCCCGGTAAAGCCACGGTTCCCGGTACACTTCGGAATAAGAATAGCGGTCTTTGAGGTTGTCAAATCCCGGAACATCGGTGTAGGAAATAAGAATCCGGGCCTTGTTTTTTATCGATTCCGACGCGTTGGATTCCAACAGCCGGTTAAGTTCAACTTTGGAAGCTTCATCCCTTCTGTCGGTGAAAAGTTTGAGGGCTTTTTCGTAGCCGTCAAGTACCTGCTGCCTTGTCAGCACATAACGGTATAAACCGCCGACCTCTACAGGTTCCGCGCGGTCTTCACTCTCAAGATTGGCAAGATCAAACCCGGACCGTTTCGGAACTCCGGGATTGTTCAGTTTAAAGAAAATCCCAAAACCAAGCGCAGCAAGAACAAGCAGCCCTGCCACAGGAATAATAATTTGATCCGCGGAAAGAGGCACTTTCGGCAAAGGGGGATAGAGTTTGGTCAGCCTGCCGCCCGCGATCCATTCTTCCAAATGTTCGGGATCTCCGTGTTTTTTGATAATTCCCAGAGCCCGCCTTGCCTTGGCATTTTCCGGGTCCAGTTCCTGTACTTCCAGGTAAAAATCGATGGCGCGGGCAGTTTCTCCCCGGCGCAGATACAAAACCGCCATTCCCAAAAGAACCGACGGATCGCGCATCTTTATGTCCCTTGCCCTTTTGAAATAGGTAAAAGCCCCGCTGAAATCACCTATGTAGAGACAAGAAAGCGCAAGGATATAATAATAACGGAAAGAATCGTGGTAGCGTACCACTTCGGGTTCGAGGATTTGGATTGCGGCGCCGTACTGCCCACGCTTCAAAAACCGGGCGGCCTTGGTCAGTATGGGGTCAAGTTTTGTAGACAATGTTCCGCACCTTTACGATGAAGAGCCTTCAAAATAAATCATTCGCTTTCCTGTTGAGTATTCAAAACATTCTGCATATCCGCGATTCGTTTTTGATAGGCAATAATCGCCTGGTCATAAGACCGTTCCCGTCTTTGATAAACCTCTACGGTTTTAAGCGACTCTTCGTGGCTCCATTTCAGCATTGCCAGGAGTTCCGCTTCAACTTTCTTTTGATTGATGAGCGCAATCCGGTAACCCGCGGCTTCATATTTCACGCTCTCAGGAAATTCATCAATAATCCGATAAAAGACATCCTGCGCTAAATCAAACTGTCCCAGGGAAAACAGGCACTCGCCGACCCAGTAAAAAGCGGATGCCGTCTTCATGGCATCGCCCGCGGCAATATCGGCATATTCCTTTAATACAATGATTGCGTCATCATAGCTGCCTAAATAGTAAAGGCATCTTCCCTTATGGTATTGAGCTTCAATACCCCAGGAACTTTTAGCATCGACGGACGCAATTTTGTCCAGTTCCCTCACCGCCTCTTCGTATTTTCCCTCTCCCATTTCGGCTAAAGCAATCCAGTAAAGAATCTCCGCTCTTCTGCTTTCAAGAGCGGTATCCGCCTCGGCAAGGCGGAGCGATGCAGCGGCATCCTGCCATTTTCTTTCACTGTAAAGCAGAATGCCCCTATCAAGAGAAGATTCCCCGGATTGAGCCCATACCAAGGAAAAAACAAGACATATATGTGTAAACAAAAAGAAACATTTCGCATGTTTATGTATCATATTAAACTCCTCTTATCGATTTTCGGCAAACAAAGGCGGTTTTGTTACCGGAGACTGCAAAAAATCATATTATTTGAGGAAATTGCAAAAATCAGCGACTTTTGCAAGAAGCTCATTTCACAGCGTATCATATCTTATCCGATACTGCAATTCTTACATTACAATCCTTTTAAACGGCTGACCGCTTCGGACGGATTTTCCGCGCCAAAGAAGGCTGTTCCGGCTACTATGACATCGGTTCCGGCTTTTCTGGCCGCCGCCGAAGTTTCTTCATTAATCCCGCCGTCCACCGAAAGAAGATAAGCGTAACCCTTTTCTTCCCGAAGCTCACGCAGTACAGAAACCTTGTACAGGCATTCGGGAATCATCTTTTGCCCGCCGTATCCGGGGTTCACGGTCATAACAAGGATGATGTCCGCAAAAGGACACAATTCAGTAATCGCGGAAACCGGCGTTGACGGCACAATGCTGATTCCGGCCTTTTTTCCGGTTTTATGAATCTGCTCAATAATCCTGTGAGCGTGAACAGCCGCTTCCGGATGAAAGGTGATATAATCGGCTCCGGCTTCCGCAAAATCTTCAATATGAGTGTGCGGGTGTTCCGTCATTAAGTGTACATCGAAAATCAATTCCGAATGTTTCCGGACGTCCGCCGCCATTTTTGAACCAAACGTGATAGGCGGCACAAAACTCCCGTCCATCACATCAAAATGAATCCATTCCGCGCCTGAATTATTAACCTGTTTTATACCTGAAATAATATCAGAAAAATCCGCCGACAAAACCGAAGGCGCAATGATAGGTGTTTTCATGTCTAATATGATAACCCGTGACAGCGTATATGTAAATGGTCCGATTGACCCTTATCTCTGCTAATGATATAATGATAAAAGACCAATTTTTAACAGAATGTTGAAAACTATTCAAGTCATGGATGAAGATACATCGATACAGGGGCTTATCGAGAAAGCCTATGACAGCCTGAAAGCCTCAAATGCCGCAGCCGCTATGGCGGTCCTGGAAGAGGCGTTGAAAATTGATTTTGAGCATCCTGAAGTTGTGTACGCTATGAAATGCGTCAAATGGTGGATTGAACATCTGAAAAAGCTTGACAATATAGAGAATCCTTATGACCGGGGAGGCTTTATCCTGGCGAAGTGGAAAGCCTTTTACGGTTTTCAAGATAAAATTGCTCCGGATTGTGAACCTTGTTTGTATGCTGTGCGGCATTTTGTGTTTTCTACCGCGCTTATGTCTTTTCAAGATATTTTGGGAGACAGCCCCAATGAACATGATCCGGATTTGCTCTTGCAGGTGGGAAGGTGTTTTAAGGGTGTGGGAAATTATGACCAGGCCTTGAAATATCTTGAACAGGCGGTGCGCTTTTCACGGGAGGACGGAGCGGCACTTTCTGAATTAGCCGATGTAAATGCCTTAATCGGTGAAACAAGAGCGGCCAAGGCGCTTTTCCGGGAAGCTTTTTTCATGGACCCCGAAGGAGTGGACCTGCGGTCTCTGGAATCGGAACTCATTATCCTGCTTCGGGACAGGGTAAAAGAGATGGGATATGAAAGTCCCAGACTTGAAGAATGGATTCCGATTTACGGCACCCTGTTCGGCGTATTTTCCGTAAAAAGAGAATTAAAACAGGTGGAACTTGGGCGGCTTAAACAGTCGATTTTTTCCCTGGAAAATGAAATGAGGAGCAATAACGATAATAAAGATATCATTATCCCCCGGCTGATCAACCGCTACTTTTGGCTGATTGATTATTATGAAAATACCCGGGAGGATCCTTCTAAGATCGAAGAAACCATGCTGAAAATTAAATTAGTCGATCCCGTTATCTATGAAAAGTACAGAATTTGAAGGCCGTCAATCGATGTGCCAAAAACTGCGGATTGTTGCCGCAAAACCTATTTTGAGCGCCATAAAGTGAGGAGTTAGAGATGTCAGAAGCTCTCCTAAAAAATGTCCAGGAAATGTTGAATGAGGAAAAGTGGACGCGCGCCACTCTCAGCAATTATTCTATCAGTCAATTTCAGGAATTGGATGCCATATTAAAAGAAGCCCGTGAAGCGAAACAGTACGATGAACTAAAGCAATGCTGTGATGAACATTTGGGACATACGAAAACCAGTATTATCGCGCTCTACCTTTCAGGGATGGTCGCCCTTTCCCGCCAGCTCATAGATGACGCGTCTTTGACAATGCTTGTGAATATCTTTGTGGATAATCACAAATGGAACATTGTAAAGTATCTTTGTGAAAGGATACTTGATTACGGAGAATCAAAATTTGCCCTGCACATGATGGCTGAATGTTACAAAAATGAAAATAACGAAGAAGCCATATATGATATTTGGGAACGCATCGTCAGAATCGATTATGAAGAAGCGGATCTCGCGAAATATTTGGGCGAACATTACGAAAAACAGGAAAAGATTGAAGACGCTGTTGACTACTATAAAAAGGCGCTGCACCGTTATATTCACAAACAGTTGTTTGCGAATGTCCGGGAAATATGGATGAAGCTCCTGGAGTTTATTCCCGAAGATATTGATTTCTTTCTTCATGTTCAGAAAAAGGTCGCGAAAGCAATCAGCGAGGATAAAGCGGCCGTACTCTTGCAGGACGTATACGCTTCCTGCAGGAAAAGAGGCGATTTAACCACTGCCGTCAATATTTTGAAAATCATCCTTCAATATGATGAAAAAGATAATCTTGCCCGTAAGGAAATTGTCGATTGTTACCGGGAAAAATATGCCGGACACAGCCAGCTTGAAGAATATATCCGCGTATCGAACCTTACCCAGAATTGGCGCAACGTTCATGAAGCAATCATGGACTTTGAAAAGCACATCGCCTTTGATAAAGGGAATTTTGTATCGCATAAAACATGGGGAGTCGGCAGAATCGCAAAAGTCGAAGGTGATGATATTGTCATCGATTTTGCAAAAAAACGCGGTCATTCCATGGCGCTTAAGATGGCGGTTGACGCGCTCCAGACCTTGTCCAAAAAACATATTTGGGTGTTGAAAGCGACACAGAAAAAAGAAGCTCTTCACGAAAAAGTAAAGACAAATATTGCGTGGACGCTTAAAACCATTATCAGAAGTTACAATAATTCCTGCGATTTAAAACATATAAAAGCCGAACTGGTTCCGTCGGTGCTTTCTCCCGGCGAATGGACCACTTGGAGTACCAAGGCGAGGGAAGTTCTTAAATCCGATCCTTCATTCGGCGTCAGCCCCGACAACATCGATTTATATACGGTTCGGGAACGGCCCATCAGCATAGAAGAAAAACTCTACAATCAATTCAAGGCTGAGAAAAATTTCTTTGACCGTGTGGAAACCGTAAGGACTTTCGTTGCCCAAAAGGACATTGAACTTGATTCTGAATATTTTTCCGAAATGTTCGCTTATTTTACGGGATATATCCGCTCGTACAGTCAGGCAAACGAACAGGTTGTGGCGTCTTATCTTTTTGTGAAAGATTTGGTTCGGCATTACCCTTACCTTGGCACCGGATTGCAGCTCAATTTCCTTGAGATTTTTGATCAGGTTGAGGATGTACCGGCTCTGTATCAAAATATCAAAGACGCAAAACTTCGGGAAGATTTGCTTAATCACATTAAACTTTTCGTTCCCGCCTGGGCCGATATTTATGTCAAGCTGTTCCCCGGGGCTCTTGTTAACTCGATCATTGTAAACCTCGAAAAAGAAGGCTATGAACAAAAGCTGATCGCCCTCGTACAAAACTGTTTTGAAAATTACCGGGAATACCGGGAAGCGGTTGTGTGGATTTATAAAAATCTTCGGAACGAAGAATGGTTTAAAAAGACCGGAATCACCGAGGAAAAACAGCTTATCATTCTTACGCATATCCTGGACATCAGTTTCCGCGAAATTGAAAACCGCCGGGATACAACGGAAAACCGGAAAATCAACAAACAGGTGCAGACCATCCTTTTCAAGGAAAATGTTCTGTACGATTTGGTTGACCGCGCCGACGAGGACACGATCACCCGTATTTATACGCTCATTGAAGATGTGAAGGAACTCGATCCCGCGGAAAAACTAAACCTCCGCGGCCGGATAATCGATAAACATCCTGATTTCAAGTTTTACGGCGAAACGGAAAAAACGACCACAAGCCGCGGGCTTATCGTTACAATGGCAAAATACGAGGAAAAACAGAAACAGCTCCAGAATATTATGGATGTGGAAGTTCCCGCGAATTCCAAGGAAATTGCCTTTGCGCTTTCCTTGGGCGATCTCAGGGAAAATGCCGAGTATAAAGCCGCTAAGGAAAAACAGGAAATCCTCAATTCCACTGTCGCGAAACTAAAAGATGAAATTGAACGGTCTCAGTTGTTTGATCCAAAAACGGTCAACACAAATAAGGTTTCCTTCGGCACGAAAGTTGTGCTGGAGAATCTTACCGAAGGCGGAGAAGAAACATTTACCATTCTTGGGCCTTGGGAATCTGATCCGGAAAACATGATTATTTCCTATCAATCGCCTTTTGGCAACGCGGTATTAAATAAAACAACGGGAGAAAAGTTCGATTTTACTATAAATGACGAAAAAATAAGTTATACTGTAAAATCCATATCGGCTGCGTTATAATGTAATTCGTCCGATGGGGTCAGTCCGCGGCTGTCATCGGCGTTTTTTCCACCGGTTTTGGAAATACCCGGAAAAAGGGGATCAGGTGCCATGAAAAGATGTTTTTTAGCAGTTCTTGCCGGCGTGATTTTTTTGTGTTCTGTTTTTGGACAAAGCAGTGGACCTAAAGATCTTATCCTGGTTTTGGATACTTCTTCGAGCATGAGCGATTCCGGCGGAGAAGTGTCCGATTATCTCATCGGTCCCTTTTTACAGGAATTTCTCCGTTTAGGAGATACTTTTCATCTCATTTCCTTCAGCGATGAACCAAAACTGGAATTATCCCGCCGGATACGGGAAACAGGCGATGCGGAAACCATCATTGCAAGACTTTTGCTCATGTATCCCCTTGTCCGCTATACCGATATTGTTTCCGCTGTTGATTTTGCCGAAAGATATACGGCGGAGCTTCCCCAAAATAGGGCAAAGCAAGTGGTTTTCATCACCGACGGTAACAACAACGCCGTTCCCGGCAGCAAAAATGCCGGCATCACCGATGCCGCAATCGCCGATTTGCTAAGCTCCGGTCTTTCTTCCCGTTTTTCCGCAATCGGCGCGAATGTTAATTATATCGCAGTTCCCCTAAGCAGCGATGCTCCCGGAAGAAAAGCGCCGGCCGTTTCGGCGCCTCCTCCGGCCGTTCAAACACCGGCTGCGGCAGCCGCT
>QMCD01000025.1_pt1 | contig 139003 bp, 106 predicted proteins | sample 1821841 | NCBI WGS metagenome assembly QMCD01 (sample SAMN01991225, study PRJNA193472) | Termite gut metagenome, whole genome shotgun sequencing project. | isolation source: worker | host: Macrotermes natalensis
ATTATTTACATTTTGATTTGTTTTTTGTGAGGTGTGGAGCAATGATGCGATTACAGTTTTTAAAGACGAAATAGAACAAGACGAAGCAAAAAAAGAACAATACCCTAAGAGTCTTATAGACCTTGTTGCTCAACACCATACGGAGGAAGACAACCCCATATTGATTTTTTATGAATTTAAAGATTCCCGTGTAAATGAGAAGAATTGAGAAGTATGTTTTATACCTTAATTCCGAATAATAGTTAGCAGTCCGATGTGTCGTTTTCCCCCGACGGTCAGTTGGTAAATGTAGGTCCCGGCGGGCAGGATGCTTCCGTTTTTTGTTGTCCCGTTCCAGTCGTTCCGGTAGGGCGATTCTTTGTAGACCCGCTGCTCTTTCCGGTTGAAGATTTCCAGCGTGTTGTCCGGAGCTTGCCACAGGCCTTGGATTACCCATGTGTCATTGATGCCGTCGCCGTTGGGGGTGAAGGCGGCGGGGAATTGGTACTCTTCGGTCGGCCGCGGCTCCGTCCGGATGGTTACGTTCCGCTCTACGATGCAGGCCGCACCGTTCGTTACTGTCAGGTGCACGGTGTAGCTTTGTGGCCGGGAGATGTCGTACCGGTGTGTTGTTTCTGCTCCTGTTCCCCGGCTCCCGTCGCCAAAGTCCCATTCGTAGGCCATCCCAGCGAATTCATCCGTCCAGAAGCGGATTTCCGGGTCCTGCCAGGTGGCTGTTGTCCGGTCGGAATGGAGACTGAGGGTGGACGGGTAGTACTCTACTGTTATACCTCCGTGAAGGGTGGTGTCGCAGCCACTATCTGGCAGTACCTGAAGGGTCACCGGGTAGAAGCCGCTGTCGGCGTAGCTGTGGAGGGGCGCCTCTTGGCTGGAGGTGTTGCCGTCACCGAATTCCCACCGGTAGGCGGGGTGGAGGCCGATGTCGTTCATATTCCCGCCGGCGGTAAAGAGGTAGGTGTATGTTTCGCAGTGGTTTAGGAGGATGTCCAGTGCGCCGTTGAAGCGGAGCGCCGGGTAGACCTCCACGATCTCTATGCTGTCGCAGCCGTGTACGGAGGAGAAGGTTTGGGTGTAGGTGCCGGGAGCGGTGATTATCTGCCCGTTCCAGCGGAGGGTGTCGTTTGGACAGAGCGTCAGCGTGTCGCGGTGTTCCCATACGGGGTACCAGCGGAGGGTGAGGCGGTAGAGGCTGTCGCAACCGGCGGCGGTACGGAGGGAATCCGTATGGATGCCCGGTTGGTTGAATGGCCGTCCCCGGAACGTTACCTGTTCCCCGGGGCAGACCGTTGTGTCGGTGTCAAAGAGGTAGGAGGGGTGAATTGTCAGGGTGAGGTAGACAATGCTGTCGCAACCTGTCGATGCCCGGGGGCGGACAAAGCGAAAGTTCCCGCTCCCGGTTCCGGGCAGAAAGGTGGTGTCCCGCCATTTGTATGGCAACTGCCCGGTGCAAATGGTTTCGGATTCGTGTTCCGCAATGCTGTCGTTTACGGTGAAGGTGAAGTAGACGATGCTGTCACAACCCGTGACTGCCCGGCCCCTTCGGAAGCGGAATGCTCCGCTCATTGTACCCGACTGAAAGGTGGTGTCGCGCCATGTGTACGGCAATTCACTTGTGCAAATGGTTTCCGCTTCGTGCTGAACAATGCTGTCGTGCACCGTGAGGGTGAGGTAGATGATGCTGTCGCAGCTGCTTACTGCACGGGGGCGCTGAAAGCGGAACACCCCACTCTTTGTTCCGGGTTGGAAGGTGGTATCGCGCCACGGGAAAGGCAGCTCTCTGTCGCAGATGGTTTCGGTTTCGCGCTTTACGATGCTGTCATTCACCGTCAGAGTGAGGTAGACGATGCTGTCGCAGCCGGTTCCTGTGCGGCTCCGCCGGAAACGGAACTCCCCACTCTTGGTATCCGGCTGAAAGATAGTGTCGCGCCACGGGAAGGGCAGCTCCCTGTCGCAGATGGTTTCTGCTTCGCGCTTTACGATGCTGTCGTGTACCGTCAGGGTGAGGTAGACTATGCTGTCACAGCCGGTTCCTGTGCAGCTCCGCCGGAAACGGAATTCCCCACTTGCGGTTCCGGGTTGGAAGGTGGTGTCGCGCCACAGAAAGGGTAGCTCCCTGTCGCAGATGGTTTCGGTTTTGCGTTCTACGATGCTGTCGTGTACCGTCAGGGTCAAATAGACTATGGAATCGCAGCCGTGAACGGTTTGCAGGGTGTCAGTGCACACCGTGTCACGGGCTATAGTAGAAAGGGTAAAGTGATTATCGCTGTAGTAGTTCCCCTGACAAACCGAAGCGGAATAGTGGTGCTCGGCAGGTTGATGGACCGTTAGCTCTAAATAGATGATGGAGTCTTGGCCGGAACGGTTGGTAAGAGTATCCGACAGGAGGGTATCCGCCTCTACCCGGAGGAGGTGGAAGCCGTACCGGTCGTAAGGCTCTCCGACGCAGAGGGTATCGTAGAGGGTGGTGTCGTTGGCGTAGGGTTGTACGGTGAGGTAGAGGGTGGCGACGGAGTCGCATTGGCAGGAGCTGATGGCGGTGTTGGTGTACACGCTATTTTCGGTGACGGCTGTCAAAAGGAAACCGTTTTCCGTATAGTTACTTCCGAAACGGAGAGTGTCAAACAAGGTGGTGCGGAGTACGGGGTTTACCGACAAGTGAAGGGTGACGGAGGTGTCGCAGCCCACGGAGGCGCTACGGGTAAAGTAGTGTGTTGCAGGTGTCGTTACGCGGGAGAGGTTGAGGCCATTTTCCCGGTACGCCTCGCCGTAGCAGACGGTGTCGTACAGCACTTTCTGAAAAAGAGGGGTGACGCTCAGGCTTAGGATCACCACCGAATCGCACGCTCCGGGACGCTGCCAGCGTTGGAGGTACTCGCCCGGCTCGGAGAGGTCGAAGTTGTGCTGTGTGTAGCGCTCCCCCTCGCAAATGGCGGCGGGGCGGGCGGCAGACGGGTGGTGTCCGGCTCCCCGACGGTGAGTTCCAGTGTCACCGTCACATCGCATCCGCCGGGGCCGGGAATAGTATGGGTATAGGTGCCGGCTTTCGATTCCTCAAAACCATTCTCGCGGTACACCTCCCCTTGGCAGATCCGGGCGTGGATGGTTTGCTCACTGCCGTCTGCTACAAAAATCTGCTTTTCTGCCGTCGCCACACATCCAGCTTTGCTGGAGACCTCCACCGTATAGGTGGTGGTTTCGGTGGGCTGCTGGGTGATTACAGGGTCGGTATCTCCGGTGTTCCAAAGGTAGGTCAGGGTGGTGTCGGAAAAGAAGGATGATGTTTTAAAAGTAAAGACCGGGCGGACGGAACCAGGGGTGTTTTTGGGTGTAAATATAATCAGACCATTTATAATATCTTCCCAAGAAAAGCGAACATATGCCCATTCGTACGAAAATTCCGTACTTGAATAGACCGTATCACTGAGCGGTACGCCGCCATGGGCCACGATGGTTTGTTCCACAAACGGAAGTGCCGCATCCAAGATGAGTAATTGTTCCCGGGCGGGGATGTACCACCCCCTGTCAAAATCTATGACCTGTGCCGGATAGGTATTGCCCGGTCCTAAAAAATCACGGATGATCTTTGTATTACGGTATCCAGACGTATCAATGTCCTGAAAATTTGTTTTCATTGCATAATTGGCCAGCGTGGGAATGTCCAGAATCGGACCCCAGCCGTTCGGGGCCAGGATATCCTGCAAACCAACAGCCCACCCTTCTGTGCCGTTCGGGTGTAGCCAAAACACGATTCCTTTCTCCCCGTACGTATTGAGTACTAAATCACCAACCCGGTATGGCTGCGCCCGGCTCCACAGCGGGAGCAGGCAGATAAATACCATATAGATGATCCGTTTCAGCACTTCGTACAGATTAAAAGGTATAAACAGGGCGCACCTCCAATAAAACACCTGCCCATTCCAATAAGATTCCGAGCGTAAACCAATATGCAAGTGGCCTGTAGGATGATTCATCTAAGATCATTGTACTGCTCCAATACCCCAAAATAGTAGGTAATGTGCCGTTTGCAATGGTCAAAGAAGTTTCAATAACGTGCACGTGGGCCATCAACTGATTTAATTGTCCTGCGGCGGGAATGTACCAGCCGTTTTCAAAATCCACATTGTAAGCCGCCGGATAGGTCGCAGAGTCCCCTGCACTCCGCAGAATAGCCGTATTCGCGTATCCGCTTGTATCCCGGGCAGCATCGCGTATAGTATATACGGGTAAGCCCGGAACGGAAAAAGAATCATCTTTTGTGTGCCACGGAATGCCCGACTGCTGGTGCAAATCGACCATCCAACCGTTTTTCCCGTTCGGATGCACCCAAAAGACAATGCCCATGGCTGTTTTACCGGAAGCGGAGAAGGCCTCCGGCTTGACAAGGGTTTTGTCCGTGCAATAGATGTCTCCAATAGCCACTGTCGGGAGAAGAGTCGTGTCTACGCCGACTACTCCGCTTCCGGTCCGCGCCTGCAAGGTCACTTCACCGCCGCTACACAGGACGCTGTCGCTGGCTGCTATGCGGACAGTTGGCATCTCTTCCACGTACAATTCCAGGATGGCATTGCTGTCGCACCCCAAGGCTGTTTTTGCGGATCGGGAGTATAGATAGAATCCGGTGCTGTCGATGGCCGGTATGGCAAAGCCGTTACGGTGGTACTCCGCTCCGGTACAGACTGTATCGGTCACGTATTCCGAGTAGGACGGGTGGGGAGTGAGTAGCATAGACAAGCTCTGCTCCCCGCAACCGTTTATGCCGGTAAAGATCAGATTGCCGATTTCCGCTTTGTCGGTTACCACCAACTGGACCGTTCCGGTCCGGGAAGAGTCCGCGATAAAATAGCCCTCCGGTATTTGCCAACTGTACAGGGCCGGATCCTCTGTCACCGCTACCGTGTAAAGCTCTACCGAACTGCTACAGGGATGCTGTTTCCCCTGGATCTCTTCCGGCAGGGGAAGCGGGGCATCCACATACAAGGTCAAAGTTACAAGACTGTCACACCCGGTTGTTTGGGAGGCCAAATGCAGGGTATCCCGGTGTATGCCCACCGCCGGCTGTCGGATGTCAAACCCGTATTGTTGAAAATCTTCTCCAGAGCAGATCCGTTCGGTGAGCGGATAAAAGCGCTGCTGAACAGTGAGGTATGTGGTGGCTGTTGCCTCCCCCTTGCACAACAGCGGGTCTATGAGGGTTGTGGTGTGCGTGGAGGTACCGACCTGTCTTTGGGCGGGCAGGAAGAGCCAATCGTTCCGGTAGGGATCACCCTCGCAGAGGGTATCGTACAGCACAGGATTGCCTGCGGGCAGCGAGGAGGAGAGAAAGGCGCCGAGCGACAGGGTACACCCCGTTATGGAGGTCATTTCGCAGGAGAGTTTTCGCTCCCCGTCTGCGGCGGGCACCGTCCGGGAGGGTGTCAGCGAACCGTCGTCCCACTCGTATTCCATAAAGTTGTCCGGGGCCGACAGGGTCAATTGGCTTCCCGAACAGGCGTCCATCGACAGTTTGTTGGAAATGCAGTCGGCGGTGTAGTAGGCGTAGCCGAAATGGGAGCCGCAGGCACAGTCGTACGTGATGAGTTGCAACTGCACCGCCCGGCCCGCATAGCGGGAGAGGTCTACCCCCATGGTTGTCCAGTCGCACGAGTATACGGATGTACGATTCCACACCTTGGTATAGTATCCTTCCATTCCCGGCCGGGCGGAAACAGAGTACTCCGCACAGGGGTCAATCAACACGCCGTTTTCGTCCAGCACCCGGACAACAAAGCGGGATTGCTCCTCCTGCCGATGATTGCCCTCTTCCAATACCACGGCCAATTTCAGCAACAACAGCGGCCGCTCCGCATCTACCTTAAAATGATAGGTAATACTCCCCGCTCTCTTTCCTCTCCGGTCGCTTCCCAATCGTACCGATTTTGATTCGCCGGGCGGAAGAGCGCTAACACCCCAGCTTCTATACCACTGCAGATCGTATGGATTTGTAATGATGCTGTGTTGGCGGGACACCACTCCATGCTCCAAAAACGGGTTGTTGGTTGTACCGTGTGTCACTACCACACACTTCGCTGTCAAATCCATAAAATCCGGAACGATTGGAGATATGATGTCTCCCTGTGCGGACAATTGTCCGCACAGGGAGAATGCCAAACACCCAAGGAATGTAAATTTCTGAAAAAACTCCATGTGCACGCGTAGGTTTAAAGCAGATGGATGTTTAGAAAAACATCTCTTTCATTTATGTTTATCTCAATATGGATTGATTGTCCAGTTTAAATTTGTTAGATATAGAGTAAAGGTACCAGGTATAAGCGATGAATTGGTTTGAAAGACCCCCTGTCGTATGATACCATCAGGCCTCCACGGATCCCTCCTATCGGGTAATTTATTAAGAAAATCGAACATGGCCATCAGATTTTCTTCAAAATCAGAATTTGTTATTTCTACACTTAATAAATCTTCTAAATTACTTTTTGTACAATTGATACTTTGCAAAGCAGAATTAGCTGCATGCAAATTTCGCAGTCGCAGATTTGATATATCTAATTGCGTTATTGCATTGTTGTTCATATATATACTATGTATTGCTGGGTTATTTGATAAATCTAATGAAGTAAAAAGAGTAGAAGACACATTAATGCCTGATAAGTTTGGGAAAATCGAAAAATCCATCGTACTTATCGAAAGACCAGAGATATCAATAGTTCTCAGATTAAAGTTATGTGTAAGATCTATACTTGTCATTGGATTGTTTCCAATGAGTAAATAGGTAAGTTGTATATTGTTAAAAAGATTAATACTTGTCAAATTATTAGAATTTAACTGTAATTGATATAAACGAGGTAAATTTGCTACGTTGATAAAAGATAGTTGGTTTTCATGAGCAGCAAGAAGCTGCAAATTGGGGCAATTAGTCAAATCAAGTAAATTCAATCTATTGCCACCACAGAGCAGTTGTTCTAATTCAGTATTATTAGTAATGTCTAAATAAATAAGTTCAACAAAGTTTACTGATAAGTATGTAATCGCTTGATTGGTCCCTATAAAATAGATGGAGTGAGCTGGTTGACCATCATTGTAATAGTGTTGATATGTCCTTTGAATATTATCTCCTATTATTGGTGTTGGTGGTGTATTGTCCCCCCAATTAATCACCATATCTTCTTTTGCTGCAAGATACATAGAAAAATATCCTTCTTCGGTTGTTACCATAGTAACGGGAGTCGGTGCATTTGCACGGCTTTGCGGCATCTGAGCGAGCGCCCACTCTACGAGCTCCGCATCCGTCATTTTCTTCTCTTCCGGGCCGTAGCTTTCGAAGTCATCACTACTGCACGAGGTTACTCCCATAAATATGGAGAAACACACAATAAATATAGAACATGTTTTGCTCCAAAATTGTCTTGTTGTTTTCATTGAAAATAGATTTTAGTTATAGTATGGTGTAAACTTACAAAATCTATTAAAATTAACCATACGATCCTGCATTAATTTTAATATTCCACCGAACGACTTTAGACGAAATATGATTACCAAGACATGCAGTTATTAGCCAAAAAGCGTGGAGTTCACTTAAATAGAGAAGAAGTTTGTTATCTGATTCCAGGCAAACCTAAGGTTTGCCCTGCCTTGCATCTGTGTTGTGTAGGTTTGCACGCTATTTCTTTGTATCTTTGCATGTTTGGAAAAATAGACGATACATGGGATTTAAAGAGGAAATAGAGCGGAGAAGGACATTCGGCATTATCAGCCACCCGGACGCCGGGAAAACGACCCTGACGGAGAAATTGTTGCTGTTTGGAGGGGCGATCCACATTGCCGGGGCCGTGAAATCGAACAAGATCAAAAAGACGGCTACTTCTGATTTTATGGAGATTGAGCGCCAGCGGGGGATTTCCGTCGCCACGTCGGTGATGGGCTTTGAGTACGGAGGCGTTAAGATCAACATTTTGGATACGCCCGGTCACCAGGATTTTGCGGAAGATACGTTCCGTACCCTGACCGCCTGCGACTGTGTCATTATTGTGGTGGACGCTGCCAAAGGGGTGGAGACCCAGACCCGGAAGTTGATGCAGGTGTGCCGGATGCGCAAAACGCCGGTCATGGTGTTTATCAATAAATTGGACCGGCCGGCGCAGGATCCGTTCGACTTGTTGGACGAGATTGAAAAAGAGTTGCAGATCCAGGTAAACCCGCTCAGTTGGCCTATCGGGAACGGCGAAACGTTCAGAGGGGTTTATAATCTGTTCGACGAAGGGTTGTATCTTTTTTCGCCCGGCGGGCAAACGCTTCCGGAAGGGATTGAAATACGGGACCTGAACTCCCCGGACCTGGAAAAATATGTCGGTGAACGGGCAGCCGCCGGATTGCGGGAAAACATCGAATTGATCCGCGAAGTATATCCCGGCATTGACCGGCAGGAGTATCTGGAGGCCCAGGTGGCGCCGTTTTTTTTCGGCTCTGCGCTGAATAATTTCGGCATCAAGGAGTTGTTGGATTGTTTTATCCGGATCGCCCCCTCCCCGCTCCCCCGGGAGACCGAGGAGCGGACGGTGCGGGCGGACGAAGAGAAATTTACCGGTTTTGTCTTTAAGATCCATGCCAATATGGACCCCAACCACCGGGACCGCATCGCTTTTGTCAAGATCTGTTCCGGCACTTTCCGGCGAAACACCAATTACCTGCATGTCCGCAGCAACAAAATGCTCAAATTCTCTACCCCGACCGCGTTTATGGCTTCCAAGAAATCGATCATTGATGAAGCGTATCCGGGGGATATCATCGGGTTGCACGACACCGGAAACTTTAAAATAGGCGATACGTTGACCGAGGGAGAGAAACTGCATTTTAAAGGGATTCCCAGCTTCTCCCCCGAACTGTTCAAGTACATCGAAAACGCTGACCCGATGAAATCGAAACAGTTGGCTAAAGGGGTCGATCAGCTGATGGATGAGGGTGTCGCCCAATTGTTTGTGAACCAATTCAACGGCCGGAAATTGATCGGGACCGTCGGCGCTTTGCAGTTTGAGGTGATCGAATACCGCCTGTTGCACGAATACGGCGCTTCCTGCCGCTGGGAAAACCTGAACCTCTACAAAGCCTGTTGGCTGGAAGCATTGGACGAAAAGGAGTTGGCTGAGTTTAAAAAACACAAGGCGCAATACATGGCCAAAGACAAACAGGGCAGAGATGTGTTTCTGGCTGATTCTGCTTATATCCTGCAAATGGCGCAGGAGAATTACAAAAAACTGGTTTTCCATTTTACATCGGAATTTTAATTGGCATGCCGTTTAAACTGACCTCCGATTTTCGGCCGACCGGCGACCAGCCGGAAGCGATCCGGCAACTGACGCAGGGGCTCCGGGAGGGGAACGAAGCTCAGGTGCTGTTGGGGGTTACCGGTTCGGGCAAGACTTTTACCGTCGCGAATGTCATTCAACAGATAGAACGGCCAACGTTGGTACTCAGCCACAACAAAACCCTGGCGGCGCAGTTGTACGGGGAGTTTAAAGCGTTCTTTCCCGAAAACGCTGTGGAGTATTTTGTTTCGTATTACGATTATTACCAGCCGGAAGCCTACCTGCCCACCACGGATACGTACATCGAGAAGGATTTGCAGATCAACGATGAGATTGACAAACTCCGGTTGCGGACCACCGCCTCCCTCCTGTCGGGCCGAAAGGACATCGTGGTCGTCTCCTCTGTTTCCTGCCTGTACGGTATGGCCGATCCCCGGGCGTTCGGATCCAATATTATCCATTTGAAACAAGGGATGCGTATAAGCCGCAACCAATTGCTTCGCCGCCTGGTGGACGCGCTCTACGCCAACAACGAGATGGATTTTAAAAGAGGTTGCTTCCGGGCCAAGGGGGAGACCGTTGATGTATTTCCCGCTATCGAAACTTACGACGGGGTGGCGTACCGCGTGGAGTTCTGGGAGGATGAGATCGACCGGATCCATTCGTTTGAACCGGGAAGCGGCAAAAGCATCGAACGGTTCGAGGAGTTGGACATCTACCCGGCCAATCTGTTTGTGACCGACAAGGCTACTATCGCACACGCCGTTATCGAGATCGAAAAGGACATGCACCTGCAGACGGCCTACCTGAAAGAGATCGGAAAGCCGTTGGAGTCCAAACGCCTGGAAGAGCGCGTCCGGTACGACCTTGAAATGATCCGGGAACTGGGCTACTGTCCCGGTATCGAAAACTACTCCCGCTATTTCGACGGCCGTTCCGCCGGCACCCGCCCCTTTTGCCTGTTGGACTATTTTCCGGAGGATTTCCTGATGGTGATCGACGAATCGCACGTGACGGTTCCGCAGATCCGGGCCATGTACGGAGGGGACCACGCCCGCAAACAGAGTTTGGTCGAATATGGTTTCCGGCTGCCCGCCGCCTTCGACAACCGCCCGCTGACTTTTGAAGAGTTCGAAGCCAAGACCGGGCAGACCATTTACGTCAGCGCCACGCCTGCAGACTATGAATTGGAGAGAAGCCAGGGGGTTGTGGTGGAACAGATCATCCGCCCCACCGGGATCCCGGACCCGCAGATCGAAGTCGTCCCTACCAAAAACCAGATAGACCACTTAGTCAACGAAGTCCAACAGCGGATAGAGTTAAAAGAGCGTACTTTGGTGACGACGTTAACCAAAAAAATGGCGGAAGAGCTCAGTAACTATTTTGACCGGATCGGGATCAAATGTCAGTACATCCACTCCGATGTGGATACGCTGGAGCGGGTGCAGATCCTGGAGAACCTGCGGAAAGGGATTATTGATGTATTGGTCGGCGTAAACCTGTTGCGGGAGGGGTTGGATTTGCCGGAGGTTTCTTTGGTAGCTATTTTAGACGCCGATAAAGAGGGGTTTCTCCGTTCTACCCGTTCTCTGGTACAAACGGCCGGACGCGCCGCCCGCCACCTGCAGGGGAAAGTGATCATGTACGCCGACCAGATGACCCGTTCTATGCAGGAGACGATCAAGGAAACCGATTACCGGCGGGAGAAACAGTTGCAATACAACCGGGAACACCACATCGTCCCGCGCCAAATTCAGAAAAGCACGGACTCCGCACTCTCCAAAAACCGGCCTTATATTGAAGAGGAGCAGGTGGCAGCAGTGGAAGATCCGGTGGTGGCTTATATGAGCAAAGCGGAGATCGAGAAAATGATCCAAAAGACAAAAGCCGCCATGCAAAAAGCCGCCAAAGAGGAGGATTTTCTGGAGGCCGCCCGGTTGCGGGATGAGATGTTCAAGCTTGAAAAAGGGCTTTGACTAAAGATCTTGAAAAAGGACAAACAACTCTTTCGATTCCATAAATTAGTATAATTCAATTGGTTAGAGCCGAGTTTTGTGCTATCTTTGCATAACCGGAACTACCGGAGTTTCGTTACACTTTAACTAAAACAGTTGATTATGGTAACGAGGTTCATGGTAGCGGCGATTGTGACGGTGGTGAATACGGTACTCTCGCACCACAATGGAAGGGAGAACATCCGGTTGGAGAAAAATCTTCTATACAATAAATACACGTTGGAAGATGCCTACCGGTACAATACCGCGGAACGCCATTTTCAGTGGGAAAAGGCCAAGTATTTGTTAAATGCGGTGGAGTCTGTCCAGCAGTTAAATGTGAAGTGGGGTATGTTGCAGAATTACAAAAATATAAACGGGATGGCCCCGGAGGTTAAAAAGAGCCTCACGGACCGGTATCATTCGATCACGGATACCCTGGGTATCCCCCGGAATCAATCGATTCCCCTGTACCGGGCAAATGATATGGAGAGACCGGAACGGTACGGGCGCGACGGTTCGCTGATTGTGTGGATGGGACAGGAAGGAAAGTTTGTAAAGGTTAAGTTGATGACAGACGCAAATGAGTGGTTCGTGCCGGAGAAATATGTCACTCCGATCGATTCTACTTCGTTTGAAAAAACGATCCTGATCGACCGGAAAAACCAGAACATCGCCACGCTGGAACGGGTGGATACGACCTGGTTGATCCGTAGCATGAACCCGGCGACGACCGGACGGCACAAGCCCCCCTATATGCGGGAGACTCCGTTGGGGATCTTTGTGCTGCAAAACAAAGTCTCCCGGATGAACTATACGCAGGATGGATCCTCGGAACCGGGAGGGTATGCCCCGTATGCCAGCCGGTTTACCAACGGAGCTTATATCCACGGTGTACCGGTCGACTATCCGGGAACAAAGCAGATAGAGTACTCCCAAACCCTGGGAACGACGCCCCGTTCACACATGTGCGTACGGAATTCAACTTCTCATGCGAAATTTGTGTACGACTGGGCGCCGGTGCAAGGAACATTGGTATTTGTGATCGAATGATAAATTGATCAAGAACTCAGCCGGTATGCCGGATGGATATTTTTTGTGATGTGTGTATGTGTGTGTTATGTAAAGTGTGTGTGTTATGTGGAAAAAAGCTATTTTACTGGCCGGGATCGTTGTGTGTGCATTCCTGGCTTCCGGGGCTGATGTCCGGACAACTGTTTCCGCTTTACCGGAAGATAAAGAACTCTATTCTGCTCTGAACCTGAGCGAAAAGATCGGTTACCAGGCTTTTCAACGGGCCATGGAGGGCTACCGGACTATTCCGGGCCGGAAAAAAGAGGTGCTGACCATTATTGATTACAGCAAGCCTTCCGACCGGAAACGCTTGTTTGTGCTGGACCTGAAAAAGAGGGCGTTGGTATACGCTTCTTATGTGGCGCACGGGAGAAACAGCGGCAACAGGTATGCAACCTCCTTCTCCAATGTCAACGGTTCGTATAAAAGTTCGTTGGGATTTTACAAAACGGAAAATACCTATCAGGGGAAAAATGGCTACTCTTTGGTACTGGATGGTCTGGAAAAAGGGGTTAATGACAAGGCGAAAGAGCGGGCCATTGTGATCCACGGAGCCGATTATGCCGACCCGGCTTTGATCAAGAGCACCGGACGGCTCGGACGCAGCCTGGGATGTCCGGCGCTTCCGCGGGAAGTAAATCGGAAGATTATCGATTATATCAAGGGGGGGAGTTTGCTTTTTATTTACGCCGATTCCGGAGAACAAGTGCAACCGAACAAGCGGCCGGTCCGCTAAATCTCAATCCAGCAACTCGAAACCAAACGCTTTCTTTTCGTCCGATGCAGGTTCGGATTCCGTCTCAACGGCTCCGGCCTCTTCGGATTCGATCGCTTCCATAATGGCGTCCGTCGTTGCAGGTTCTTCTACGGGGGGCTCGTTTGCTTCCTCTCCGGCCTCCTCCGGTTTTTCGCCGACTGCCGGTGTCTCTTCCATTACCGGGACTTCAACCGGCTCCTCCAGGATTTCGTTTAATATTACCGGTTGCGGCTCCTCCGCAGGCTCCGGGCAGACGGACAAAGCCGGATCCTCTGTCAGCAGCCCTTCCTCGCACCGCAACACACGGCCCGGATAATGCTCCAACAGATCGTACTGGTGTGTAGCGATCAATACTGTCTTGCCGGTCTCACACAATCCTTTCAGTAACTCCACCAAGCGGTACGATGTTTCGGGGTCGATATTCCCCGTCGGTTCATCGGCCAGGATGATCGGCGGCGCATTCAGCAACGCCCGCGCTAATACAATGCGCTGCTGCTCCCCGCCCGAAAGTTCGTGCGGCATCTTCCACCGCTTCTCTGTCATCTCCACTTTCTCCAGTACGCTCTCGATCCGCTCCTGGATCGCCTTCCTGTTTTTCCAACCGGTTGCCTTCAGCACAAACTCCAGGTTGCTGTTCACATTCCGGTCCGTCAGCAACCGGAAGTCCTGAAACACGATCCCGCATTTGCGCCGCAGCATGGGTATCTGGGATTTCTTCAATTTTTTCAAGTGAAAACCGGCCACCTCTATTTGTCCGTATGCTAACGGCAACTCCGCATAGAGGGTTTTCAGAAAAGAGCTTTTTCCGCTCCCCACCTTTCCGATCAGGTAGACAAACTCTCCGGCTTTTATCTCCAGCGATACCTCTTTCAGGATCGTCACTTTTTGCTGGCGGATCACCGCCTTGTCCGCTTTTATTATTACCTCCGGCATCGTAGGGTTCTGTTTACAATTTTTTCAACTCTTCTATAATGGCCCGGGGATCCGGAGCGTTAAATACGAAACTGCCGGCGACCAGTACATCGGTTCCGGCTTCCGCCAATCGTCGCCCGGTTTCCACGTTCACCCCCCCGTCCACTTCCACCAAAGCATTGCTGCCGCTCTTACAGATCAGTTCCTTCAATTTCAATACTTTCTCTACAGACTGTTCAATAAACGACTGTCCGCCGAATCCCGGGTTCACACTCATCACCAAGACCAGATCCGCCTCCCGGATCACATCCTCCAACAGGTGGACCGGTGTATGCGGATTCAGCGCCACCCCGGCCTTCATTCCCGCATTCCGGATGCTTTGCAAGGTGCGGTGCAGGTGCATACAGGCTTCCAGGTGTACCGTCAGGATATCCGCCCCGGCCTGCCGGAAAGCGTCGATGTAGCGCTCCGGCTGCACGATCATCAGGTGTACATCCAGCGGTTTCCGCGCCGCTTGCTTAATAGCAGATACGACCGGCAATCCGTAGGACAAATTGGGCACGAAGACTCCGTCCATGATATCCAGGTGGAACCAATCGGCCCGGCTCTCGTTGATCTTTTCGATATCCCGGCCCAAATGCAGGAAATTCGCCGATAACAGTGAGGGGGAAACTAATACGCTCATTGATCATTCTCTCTGTGAAGCCTTGCAAAAATAGCGATTTAATTTTAATCTTAAAAACAGACTTCGTTTGGAGTTAGGGAAAGTCAAGCGAAATTTTTTTGCGGTTTGTCCTGTTTGTTCAGGCGTATTCTTCTAATTTCCGCAAAATTTTATATACCTTTGTAACTGCTCTGATTTTAAGAGTCTGATTAAACTTCGGTAAAAATTTAAACAGACTCCAAGAGGTTCTAAAATATACTATCTATATGCAACGTAAGAAATTAATGATCCGCACGCTTCTCTTTGTATTAGCTGTTTGCCTTCTCTCTTCCTGCGCCATTGATAAAAAATGCCCGGCCTATACCCAGGCACCTTCCGAACAGGGAATCCGGAGCTGAAGAGTTTTAAGAAAAGAACCGGCTTCGGAGCGCTTTCCGAAAACGAAATCGTTTGAGTGGTTTTTCTGCTGTTTTTCCGGCCTGTTTCGCGGAGGAATGGATGAATTGTCGTAAATTTGAAAACGATTTGAAATTTGTATCACATAAATAAGCAAAGATGTCAAAAATTAAAGTAGGAATCAACGGGTTCGGGCGGATCGGCCGCCTGGTGTTCCGTGCTGCGGTAAGCCGGAACGACATTGAGATTGTAGGGATCAACGACCTGATCAGTGTAGATTACATGGTGTACATGTTAAAATACGACACCATACACGGCAGATTCGACGGAACCGTTGAAGCAAAAGAGGGAAAACTGGTTGTAAACGGACACGCGATCCGGGTAACGGCGGAAAAGGACCCTGCCAACCTGAAATGGAACGAAGTAGGCGCCGAGTATGTTGTAGAATCTACCGGGCTGTTCCTGACCAAAGAGACTGCCGAAGCGCACATCAAAGCCGGCGCCAAACGGGTAGTTATGTCCGCTCCTTCCAAAGATGACACGCCGATGTTCGTTATGGGCGTAAACAACAAATCCTACAAAGGAGAGACGATTGTTTCCAATGCTTCCTGTACCACCAACTGTCTGGCCCCCCTGACCAAGGTCATTCACGATAAATTCGGCGTGATCGAAGGGTTGATGACCACCGTACACGCTACCACTGCTACCCAGAAAACCGTAGACGGACCGTCTATGAAGGACTGGAGAGGCGGACGCGCCGCTGCCGGCAACATTATTCCTTCTTCGACGGGTGCAGCCAAAGCCGTAGGCAAGGTGATCCCGGAACTGAACGGAAAATTGACCGGTATGGCTTTCCGGGTTCCGACTTTGGATGTCTCCGTTGTGGACTTGACTGTTCGTCTGGCTAAAGAAACTTCGTATGACGAGATCAAAGCGGCCGTCAAAGAAGCGGCCGAAGGCGAACTGAAAGGTATTCTCGGATACACCGAAGACGAAGTGGTCTCTTCCGATTTTATCGGAGATGCCCGTACCTCTATCTTTGATGCGAAAGCCGGGATCGCGCTGAATAAAAATTTTGTGAAACTGGTTTCCTGGTATGATAATGAATGGGGATACTCCAACAAAGTATTGGAATTAATTGTTCATATGAATACCGTAAAATAAATTTCTTTTTACTAATAGAAGCTGCCTCTTTCAGGCAGCTTTTTTTATTTTATTTATTATTTTTGCCTCCCCGGTTTAATTAGGTGGTGTGACATAATCAACCGGATGATTGTATTGTATTTTGCGCTCACGTTTATCTCTCTGCAAAAATTTGACAATTTTACAAGAGACTATATTGAAATGTGCAATGCCTACTTGGATTATGAGTATATCAGAGATTTTACAAAAAAGTTTTGACTATATCGACGGGCATTTGGATGTCACTTTTGACGAAATTCCCGATTTCTTCCTAAAATTGTGGAGAACTTCCATACCGGTCAGAGAGTATCTGAAACGGGAGGACTATCGGAAAGCATACGAATACCGGATCTTCGTGCATGCCCTGAACAGGTACAGGGAAAAATACCCGGAGCCTATGCCGGAAGAGCAGGAATCCGACCTTTTCGAAGTATTCCAGCAAATGCTCGCTCTTCCCATACCCCGGAACAAGCATCTTCCAAAAGAAGCTGCCTTTAAAGTGTTCGATTTCGAACTTTACTTTGATTTAGTCTGACTGCTGCCCGTATGTTAATTACCTCCCTTTCGTTTTATTTTTGATCCGAAAGTCGTTTCTTTGCAGGAACGGAATTTTCGGAGCCATGAACGAAAACACCCTTGAAAAACTAAAGGTTCTGGCGGAATCGGCCAAGTACGATGTCTCCTGCGCCTCCAGCGGGACCACCCGCCGCAGCCGGGCGGGCGGGATCGGAAGCGCTGCGGGTTGGGGCATCTGCCACAGTTTTACCGAGGACGGGCGTTGTGTTTCCCTGTTGAAGATCATGCTCACCAATCACTGCATCTACGACTGCGCCTACTGCATCAACCGAAAAAGCAACGACCTGCCACGAGCCACTTTTTCCGTATCGGAACTGGTAGAGCTCACCATTGAGTTTTACCGGCGCAACTACATCGAAGGGCTGTTCCTCAGTTCGGGCATCGTGCGCAATCCGGACTATACCATGGAGCGCCTGGTCGGGGTGGCCAAAGAGTTGCGCCAATGCCACCGGTACAACGGTTACATTCACCTGAAGGGGATCCCGGGTGCGAGCCGGGAATTGATTTATGAAGCGGGCCTTTACGCCGACCGCCTCAGCGTAAATGTGGAGATCCCCAACGAACAGAGTTTGCAGTTATTGGCCCCGGACAAGGATTATGCCAGTGTCTTCGCTCCGATGCGGCACATCAAACAGGGTATATTGGAGAATCTGGAAGACCGGAAAAAGTTCCGATCCGCCCCCCGCTTTGCACCGGCCGGCCAAAGTACCCAGATGATCATCGGCGCCAGCCCGGAACGGGACAAAGACATTTTGTCACTCTCGGCCAACCTGTACAAACGCCCGACGCTTAAAAGGGTCTACTACTCCGGGTTTGTACCTGTCAATGCGTACGACAATCGCCTGCCGGCCCTGAAGCAGCCGCCACTGGTGCGCGAAAACCGGTTGTACCAAGCCGATTGGCTGATGCGTTTCTACCAATTCTCTGCCAACGAGATCGCCGACGATTCGTATCCCGACCTGGACCTGGAGGTTGATCCGAAACTGGCCTGGGCGCTGAGGCATCCGGAAAAATTCCCGGTGGACATCAACAAAGCCGAATACGAAATGCTTCTCCGCATCCCCGGAGTAGGGGTAAAATCGGCCAAACTGATCGTCGCCTCCCGCCGCTATGAGAAGTTGGGAGAAGCACAACTCCGGAAAATGGGGGTCGTGATGAAAAAAGCCGTCTACTTTATCACCTGCCGCGAACTTCCTTTCCGGACCGTGCAAGAGCTGCATCCGGAACAGGTCCGCCGGATCTTGACACGCCCCTCCGGTTCCCGCAAACAGGAAGATCCGCGCCAGTTAAAACTCTTGTTCGAGGAGGAGCAACATGGTCATCTATATCTACGATAAAACGTTTGAAGGCCTGCTCTCTGTTGTATTTGAAGCCTATTTCCGGAAAAAATTCCCGGACGGGCTGCTGGCGGAGGGCGAACCGCTCCCGCTCTTTTACAACGAAGCGATCTCCGTGGCAACAGATCCCGAAAAAAGCGAACGGGTTTGGAAAGGATTGGAAAAAAAACTCTCCCGGGGAGGGTTGGCTTTTCTTACCCAGAGCTGGCTCTCCGAACTGCCGGAGGTAGACCTGCTCCTGTTGCGGTATATGCGTAAAAACTTAGACGCTCCGATATCCCTGGAGCTGAATTTCGGCGATCCGGATGTATTGGAGGTTTCGCAAATATGGAAAAAGGTCGGCCAGGAAAAGAGCCGGATCATCCAATTCGCCCGTTTCCAGAAAACCGCGGACGACACCTATTTTGCCATTCTTGAACCGTTGTACAACGTATTACCGCTTACCCTTTCCCATTTCAAGAACCGGTTCGCCGGACAATCTTGGCTGCTGTACGACAATAAACGGAAATACGGATATTACTACGACACGGAAACGGTCACCGAAGTAAGATTTGAACAGGAACCGGTTTGGGGGGGCAACGGAAAGCTGCCGGATGAACTGTTGGCCGAAGACGAAAAACAGTTCCAACAACTCTGGAAGAGCTATTTTAAAGCCCTCACCATTAAGGAACGTGTAAACCCGAAACTGCACCGGCAGCATTTACCGACCCGTTTCTGGAAATACCTGACGGAAAAACAGGGAGGTTAACCCAGATAGGTTTTCAGTAATTTACTCCGGGAGGAGTGACGCAAACGGCGGATCGCTTTCTCTTTGATTTGGCGTACCCGTTCCCGGGTCAGGCCGAATTTCTCTCCGATCTCCTCCAAAGTCATCTCCTGCGTATTGATGCCGAAAAAGAGCCTGATGATGTCTCTTTCCCGTTCTGTCAGCGTAGAAAGCGCCCGTTCCACTTCCGTGGAGAGCGACTCGTTGATCAGTGTACGGTCTGCAATGGGTGAATCGTCGTTTACCAACACATCCAACAGACTGTTGTCCTCTCCTTCCACAAAAGGGGCGTCAACGGAGATGTGCCGGCCGGAAACCCGCAACGTATCGGCCACTTTTTCCGCCGGTAAATCCAGCGTAGCGGCCAACTCTTCCGGAGAAGGGCGGCGTTCGTTTTCTTGCTCGAAACGGGCAAAAGCCTTGTTGATCTTGTTCAGGGACCCCACCTGGTTCAAAGGCAGGCGGACGATGCGGGATTGCTCCGCCAACGCCTGTAAAATGGATTGCCGGATCCACCAGACAGCGTAGGAAATAAACTTAAATCCCCTTGTTTCATCGAACTTTTCCGCTGCTTTGATCAATCCGAGGTTTCCTTCGTTGATCAAATCCGGCAGGCTCAATCCCTGGTTCTGGTACTGCTTGGCGACGGAGACCACAAAACGAAGATTCGCCCGGGTCAGTTTCTCCAACGCCCGTTGATCTCCCTTCCGTATCCGCTGTGCCAACTCCACTTCCTCTTCCACGGTGATCAGGTCTTCTTTCCCGATCTCCTGCAAATACTTATCCAAGGAAGCACTTTCCCTGTTGGTAATTGACTTGGTTATTTTTAGCTGTCTCATACTACTACACTACACCGCAAACATTTTGCAAAGATAAAAAATTTTTACATATTTATCAATGTGCAAATTTACGGAAGTTACCTTGTTAACATTTTTTAATCCATCGATGAGCAAACCGGAGCTACGCCGCCCGTCGCGCTCAGCAACGTCACATCCACAAGCATCTCTTTTCCGTCCCGGTTGATCTTCAACTGCACGACGGAGCCCGGATTGTATTTGCCAAGTTGCTCGAACAGGTCGGAAGTGGATTTGATCCCGTATCCGTTGATTCCCCGGATAATATCGCCCTGTTTGATCCCGGCTTTCTGGGCCGCTCCGCCGTTGATCAGGCTGTTGACATAAATTCCGGAGGTCTCCTTTAAATCGTACTCTTCCGCAAAGGCCGGAGTAACCTCTCCCATCCGGATGCCCAATTGGGCTTTCTGCACCTGTCCATACTCTTTCAGGTCATTGACCACCTTGCGGACGATATTGACCGGTATGGCAAACGCATAACCGGAGAAAGCACCGGTCGGAGATTGTATCAGGGTATTGATCCCGACCAGTTTCCCGTCGGCATTGACAAGCGCGCCGCCACTGTTGCCGGGATTGATGGCCGCATCGGTCTGCAAAAAAGACTCTAAGCTCATCTGTTCGCGGTTCACACCCAGATCCCGGCCTTTGGCGCTGATGATCCCGGCCGTCACCGTAGAGGTGAGGTTGTAGGGATTCCCGACCGCCAACACCCATTCCCCCAGGCTGACCTGGTCCGAGTTGCCGTACTCCACCGCCGGCATCTCCTGCGCTTCGATCTTCAGCAACGCGATATCGGTGGTCGGATCCTGTCCGATCACTTTGGCCTCGTACTCTTTCCGGTCGTTGGTCACCACCATCACCCGGTGTGCATCCCTGATGACGTGGTTGTTGGTCACTATAAAACCATCCGGTGAAATGATGACCCCGGAACCATATCCCGCTGTCCGCGGAACTTCCCGGCTCTGGAGGGTCCCTCCGAAAAAATAGCTGAGCGGGTTGCCGTAATACTCCCTGCCCATCTGAATGGTTTTGACATGCACGACGCCCGGAACTGCCTTTTTGGCAGCCAAACGCAGATCGACACTCCCGGCTCCTCCGGTAAACGGCTCTTCGTCCGGGCGGTAGACAACCTGTTTGATGCCGGGACCTGTTACTTCGTGCCGGATTTCCGGTCTTTCCGGTTTCTGCGTCCTGAATACAGTCGTCGCTCCAAATGCCAATAAACCGCCCACTACTCCAAACAGCAGGCTTATAACTGAATTTTTTAGCTTCATTATAACATGTACTAAGGTTAATATTCGCATATCCTACAACATCTTTGCCACACTCCGGTGTTGGCAGAAGATATTAGCAAAGCTTAACGTTGCTCCGGATTTATTTAAAATTGGCAGTATCCGGAACTATTTCCCGTTCATACAGAGCGAGATAAAGTATACGCAGATGAAAAAGGTTTGGTTATAGAACAGAAAAGCCGCCGGAAAGATTCTTCCGGCAGCTTTCAGGGAATGCTTAATAAGGAAAGATCAGTTTTTCGGCGTCTCCAAAGGCTCTCCTTTAAACTCCGCCAGCACCTCTTCCTGACGGCGCAGCGAAAGCGTATTGTCCTTTATCAGGTAGTTGTCCGTATTTTCCAGCATCTTGAAAAAAGCCGCTTCTCCGGTCTCTTCCGGACAAGCCAGCCGTGTTGATCCCATCTGGGAAAAAGTCAACTCTCCGTTTTTTGCTGCATACGTTCCGAAAAAACGGTTGCAGCCAGCCAATCCGCTGATGCGCATTTCGGCCCCATCAAACAGCAGAAAGGGTGTGCCTGGCTTCTCTTTCGCCTCGACTTGTTTATTATCCAGCGTTTCCAGCATCCATTTTTTATCCGTCAACTTGGTTCCATTCTGTACGGACTTGCAGGAGAGCATTCCCAGCCCTATTGCGCAAGCTAAAAGTAACATTCTCATAGGTTCTCTTTTTGTTTCGGTTTGTACTCGCAAAAAACATGCCATCGTTATCTATCCAAAAGGTTCCGGATTAAGGAATAAAAAAATCCCGCAACGGCCAAATTAATGTATTATTAACGACAAAATTACGCAATTGGTTTGTATATTTGCGCCTGTTCTTCAAAAAATCACTTTTTGTGCGTATCGGAACAAACTGAAAAGAACCCTAATATACTAAAATTATTTGCTTGATATGTCCAAGGTTATCACACTGAAAAAAGGCCTTGATATTCACCTGAACGGAGTGGCCGAAAAGAGGGTGGTCGATGCGGAGAAAGCTGTTCTCTACGCCGTGAAACCCGTTGATTTCCGGCTGATCCCCAAGTTGAGCGTCAAACCGGGTGATGCAGTGAAAGCGGGCGATGTCCTGTTCACCGACAAAGCCAATCCCGCTATCCGGTTCGCCTCTCCCGTCAGCGGCACCGTTGAGTCCGTTAACAGGGGGGAACGAAGAAAAATGCTGGAGGTGGTGGTAAAAGCCTCCCCGGAGATCGAGTACGTGGATTTCGGACAGGTGGATGTAAATACGCTGGGCCGGGAAGAGGTGGTAGAGCGGATGTTGGAAAGCGGCGTTTGGCCGTTGCTGATCCAGCGGCCTTACGGAATCATCGCCGATCCGGGCGTCACGCCGAAAGCGGTGTTTGTTTCCGCCTTTGACTCCTCCCCGCTGGCTCCGGATTACGATTTTGTACTAAAAGGGGAAGAAAAGGCGTTGCAGGCCGGTGTGGATTGCCTGAAAAAACTTTGCGGCAAAGAGGTCAACCTGGGGGTAAAAGCCGATACGGCGGCGGACTCCGTTTTTTTGAAATTGGAAAATACGGCTGTTACCCGGTTCAAGGGGCCTCACCCCGCCGGCAATACGGGCGTACAGATCAATCGCCTGAACCCCATAAACAAAGGGGAGTTTGTCTGGACCATCAATATCCAGGACCTGGTTATTTTGGGGCGCCTGTTTACGGAAGGCCGGTACGACGCCCGGAAAATCGTTTCCCTGTCCGGTTCCGAGGTAAGCGCTCCCGCTTATTTTCATACTGTTTCCGGTGCACAGATCAGCAGCCTGACGGACGGAAAACTGAAAAACAAGGTACACCAACGTATTGTATCCGGGAATGTCCTGACGGGCCAAAAAGTGACGGCTGATAATTTCCTGGGCTTTTACGCCAATCAAGTTACTGTTATTCCGGAAGGGGATTATTCCGAATTTCTGGGATGGGCGATGCCGGGGTTCGGGAAATTTTCCGCCTCGAAACTGTTCCCCTCGTTCCTCTGCCCGAAGAAGCGCTACTCGCTGAATGCCAATTACCACGGAGAGCGGCGCGCTTTTGTGGTTTCCGGACAGTACGAAAAGGTATTCCCGATGGACATCCTGCCGGTCTACCTGCTGAAAGCGGCGCTGGCCGGGGACATCGACAAAATGGAGCAACTCGGTATTTACGAGGTGTTGCCGGAGGACATGGCCCTGTGTGAATTTGTCTGCACGTCCAAAACGCCCGTGCAACAGATCCTCGGCAACGGCATCGACCTGATGATGAAAGAAACGAATTAATTGCGATACGTATGAAATTCTTGCGAAATTACTTAGACAAGATCAAGCCTCATTTTGAAAAGGGGGGAAAACTGGAAAAACTCCATTCCGTCTTTACAGGCTTTGAGTCTTTTCTTTTTGTACCCGCCCACACGACCCGTTCCGGGGCGCACATCCGGGACGCGGTGGACCTGAAAAGGACCATGATCGTGGTGGTGCTGGCGTTGGTCCCGGCGTTGCTGTTCGGCATGTACAACGTAGGCTACCAGCATTTTCTGGCGAACGGATCTTTGGCCGGGACCGGTTTCTGGCAACTGTTCCTGTACGGATTTTTACAGGTGTTGCCGATGATTGTGGTCTCTTACGCGGTGGGACTCGGCATTGAATTTGCCGTCGCCCAGATCAAAGGCCACGAGATCAACGAAGGCTTTTTGGTATCCGGGTTACTGATCCCCATGATCATGCCGGTGGAGGCCCCGTTGTGGATGGTAGGCCTCTCCACCGCTTTCGCCGTGATCATCGGGAAGGAGATCTTCGGGGGAACGGGCATGAACATCTGGAATCCGGCACTGTTGGCCCGGGCGTTCTTTTTCTTCTCCTACCCCTCCATGATCTCCGGCGACGCGGTCTGGATCGCCGGAAAACCCGATACCTTTTCCGGGGCGACCCCGTTGGCCGAAGCCGCCGTAGGGAACCCGCTGCCGGATACGGCGACCCTGTTCTGGGGATTGATCCCCGGTTCCATCGGCGAAACATCCGCGTTCTGCATCTTGCTGGGGGCGGTACTGCTGTTGGCCACGGGCATTGCCAGTTGGAAAATCATGCTCTCCGTCTTTGCCGGCGGTTACCTGACCGCCCTGCTGGTCGGCTCCCTCCTGCCCGCCGACAATGTGTACGCCCACGTAGGGGCGTTGCAGCACCTGTTGATGGGCGGTTTCGCTTTCGGGGCGGTGTTTATGGCGACCGATCCCGTTACGTCGGCGCAGACCGGGAAGGGCAAATTTATTTACGGCCTGTTGGTGGGCGTGATGGCGATTGTGATCCGCACCCTGAACCCCGGATACCCGGAAGGCATGATGCTGGCGATCCTGCTGATGAACACCTTCGCGCCGCTGATCGACTGGTTCGTGGTACAGGGGAACATCAACCGCCGGTTGAAACGGATCAAACCCATTTCTTAAATCTCTACCGATTATGAACAGACAAGGAAATACCTACACCTTTATTTACGCGGTGGTTTTGGTGGTGATCGTAGCGGCGGTGCTGGCCGTCATCTCCCTCTGGCTGCAACCGAAGCAAAACGAAAATGTGGAAAACGAAAAGCGCCGGAACATTCTGAGCGCCGTGAAGATCGAGGCTTCGTCCGAAACGTCCAAAGAGTTGTTCGACAAGTACATCGTTGAACAGTTCGTCGTCGATTCCAAGGGGGAAAAGAGGGACGGGGACGCATTCCGGACAGACTTGGCCCGGGAGTTTAAGAAAAGCGACGGGGAGCGGCTGTTGCCGGTGTTTGTCGCCCAAACGGAAAACGGCCTCAAATACATTTTGCCGTTGTACGGGACGGGCCTGTGGGGGCCGATCTGGGGGTACCTCTCGTTGAACGAAGACAAGAATACCATTTACGGGGCGGTGTTCGACCACAAGGGGGAAACGCCCGGATTGGGGGCCGAGATCACCACTCTCCCGTTCAGCGGCCAGTTTATCGGAAAAACCGTTTTTGACAACGAACAACTGATCTCCATCCTGATCAAAAAGGGGGGAAATGCTTCCGGCCCGCACGAAGTGGACGCTATTTCCGGGGGGACCATTACTTCCCAGGGGGTTGAAAAGATGATCAAAAATTATTTATCCTGTTACGAATCCTTCTTAAAACAAAAAGAGTGATGAGCGAAAAAGAATCGTTATTTTCGGCAAAAAACCGGCAGTTGCTGCTCGGCCCGCTCAGCAAGGACAACCCGGTTTTGGTGCAGATACTTGGGATCTGTTCCGCACTGGCGGTGACCGCCAAATTGGAACCTGCCATTGTAATGGCCCTTTCGGTAACCGCTGTTACGGCGTTCGCCAATGTGATCCTCTCGCTGTTGCGCAACACCATACCGACCCGCATCCGCATCATCGTGCAATTGGTGGTGGTCGCCGCATTGGTGATTGTGGTCGACCAGATCCTGAAAGCCTTTTCGTACGAGATCAGCAAACAACTCTCCGTATTTGTCGGGCTGATCATTACCAACTGCATCATCATGGGGCGCATCGAAGCGTTCGCGCTGGCCAACCGGCCCTGGCCCTCCCTGTTGGACGGGATCGGGAACGGATTGGGGTACGGCCTGATCTTGGTGATCGTGGCTTTTTTCCGGGAGTTGCTGGGTTCCGGCACCCTGTTCGGCCTTCAGGTGATCCCCCAGGTGTTGTACGATTGGGGGTACCGGAACAACGGGTTGATGATCCTCCCGCCGATGGCCCTGATCCTGGTCGGGATCATCATTTGGGTACACCGCGCCCGCAACAAGGATTTGATCGAAAAATAACGACAAAGACAAGAATACATGGAAAATTTAGTCAATATATTTATCCGCTCGATCTTTATCGACAACATGATATTCGCATACTTTTTGGGTATGTGCTCGTATCTGGCCGTTTCCAAGACCGTAAAGACCTCTTTCGGGTTGGGAATCGCCGTGGTGTTTGTCCTGTTGATCACTGTGCCGGTCAACTACCTGCTGGACAACTACGTGCTGAAAGCGGGCGCGTTGAGTTGGCTGTTGGGGGAAGAAGCCGCCGGGATTGACCTGAGCTTTTTGAGTTTTATTATCTTTATCGCCGTGATAGCCGCCATGGTGCAATTGGTGGAGATGGTGGTGGAGAAGTTTACGCCCGCCCTGTACAACCAGTTGGGGATCTTTTTGCCGCTGATCGCCGTGAACTGCGCCATCATGGGGGCTTCCCTGTTTATGCAGGAGAGAAGCTACGCCCACCTGGGCGAAGCGGCGGTGTTCGGGTTGGGTTCCGGCATCGGCTGGCTGTTGGCCATCGTCGGCATCGCCGCGATCCGGGAAAAGTTGGCCTATTCGGACATTCCCGCCCCGCTCCGGGGTGTCGGTATTTCGTTCATTGTTACCGGCCTGATGGGGATTGCCTTTATGAGTTTCCTCGGTATCAATATTTAATCCATTCTGTATAAAACCGAAGTTATGATACTGTTATTGATCGATACGACCATTGTCGCCGCCGGGGTGATCGTGTTTCTTTGCGTCACACTGTTGCTGGTCGGGATGTTGCTGTACGCCAAGGAAAAATTGACGCCGAAAGGCGAAGTCCGGATCAACATCAACGAGGGGGAGCGCTCCCTCTCCACCCAACCGGGCGGCAGCCTGCTGTCGGTGTTGGGCAATGAAAAGATCTTCCTGCCGTCGGCGTGCGGGGGAAAAGGCTCCTGCGGCATGTGCAAATGCCAGGTGTTTTCGGGGGCCGGTTCCATTTTGCCGACCGAAACCGGCTTTTTTTCCTACCGGGAACAGCACGAGAATTGGCGGTTGGCCTGTCAGGTAAAGGTGAAAGAGAACCTCACCATGCAGATTCCGGAGGAGGTGTTGGGGATTAAGAAGTGGGAGTGCGAAGTGGTTTCCAACCGGAATGTGGCCACCTTTATCAAGGAGTTTGTGGTGAAGCTGCCGGAGGGGGAAACGCTCAAATTTAAGTCGGGCGGGTACATACAGATAGACGTTCCCAAAATCGACGTGGATTTCCGGAGCATGGATATCGACGAGCGTTTCCGGACCGACTGGGAGAAGATGCGCCTGTTCGACCTGAAAATGAGCAATCCGGAACCGACGTACCGGGCTTACTCAATGGCGAACCACCCGGCGGAAGGGAACATCATCATGCTGAACATCCGCATTGCCACTCCTCCGTTCGACCGGGCCAGGGGAGGTTTCGCCCCTGTCAATCCGGGGGTTTGTTCCTCCTACATTTTCTCCCGCAAACCGGGCGATAAGGTGACCATTTCGGGCCCCTACGGGGAGTTTTTTCTGAAAGATACGGACAACGAGATGATGTTCATCGGCGGCGGCGCAGGGATGGCCCCGATGCGTTCGCACATTTTCCACCTGTTCAAAACAGTGAAAAGCAACCGGAAAGTGACGTTCTGGTACGGGGCGCGTTCGATGAAAGAGGTGTTTTACAAAGAGGAGTTCGACGCCATCGCCGCGGAGTTCCCGAACTTCACCTGGCACCTGGCGTTGTCGGAACCGCTGCCGGAGGACCACTGGACGGGGCCGACCGGTTTTATCCACCAGGTTATTTACGACAATTACCTGAAAAACCACGAGGCGCCGGAGGATATCGAGTACTACCTCTGCGGCCCTCCGATGATGAATGCCGCCGCCACGAAGATGCTGTACGACTTGGGGGTTCCCGACGAGAACGTCATGTTCGATGATTTCGGGGCGTAACGTCTGGTTGGGGATGTAAAAAACATATAAATAATAGAGTTTATATAAAATAGTTTTCTAAAGCGTTCTTTTCCATATATTTGCAGAAATATTCTGCAAAATGAAATACGACAAAGTCAAAAAAAATACGAAACAAATGTTGAGTTTGACCGGTTTTAGCGTTGAAGAGTTCGAATCACTGCTGCCTACTTTTAAGTATGAATGGGAAGAATATTATTCCCATTTCACATTGCAAGGAACTGTTAGACAGCGAATTTCATACAACCGCAAAACGAGTAAAATTCCTCTGATTGGCGATAAATTATTGTTCATTTTATCTTATCTGAAGAATAATCCGTTACAGGAATATCACGGTACCTGTTTTGATATGACACAGCCACAATGCAACGATTGGATACATTTGTTGTCCGATATTTTAGTCAAAACCCTGAAAAGGCTCAATGAATTGCCTGAACGAAACTGTGCACGCATGCAGTATGTATTGCAACGGTGTCAAAATGTACTGCTTGACGGCACCGAACGCCCGATACAGCGACCACAGGCAGAAGACAGGCAAAAATCCTGTTACAGTGGTAAAAAAAACACATAATGTCAAGAATAACCTGCTGTGCGATGAGCAAAAACGCATTTTATGGCTTTCAAAAACCTTTGATGGCAGTGTTCACGACAAAAGAATTGCAGATGAACAGCCTGTTCGTTTCCCTGTTGGTATAACTGTGTGGCAAGACACAGGCTTTCAAGGATATAATCCTGAAAATGTTATCGTTAAAATGCCAACAAAGAAACCAAAAGGTAAGGAGTTGTCCCAAATACAGAAACAGGAAAATAAAGAAATTTCTTCATTTCGTATCCTTGTGGAACACGCCATTGGAAGTGTAAAACAATGTCGTATTGTCAAAGAGCGTTTTCGATGTACGAAATTTGGGTTCGACGATAAGGTGATGCTTATTGCTTGCGGACTACACAACTTTCGTATATCATTGAAAAATAATGCAATAATAAATTAATCTGTATAAAGTCTAATATCATAAAATTTTTCTATCTTTACAGCGTTATGATGACAGATAAGAAATTAAAAAGGGTCGAGAAGCAGTTCGGTAACATCGTCTGGAACGTGATATGCCTTATTATTGCGTTTTTTTTTCTGTTCTCTTTTTTCTCGTCCGGACTATACAGGGGCTTCTGGGACGTCGTGGGTATTCTCCTGTCAGGCGGAGCGGTCTATTTGGGGTTAACGACCCTAAAGAATTTAAGGTAACCCTTCTACCTCTTCCTATTTCGCTCCTCATAGAACCTGTTTAACTCTTCTATCCACCCGGCCAGTTCCGGCATCTGCATGCGCATCACGCCTTCGTAGCTAAAGTGTCCTTCCCGGATAAGGTAGAAAGCGGCTTTTCTGACGGCAGCACCCCGGATTTCACCAATGCTTCCGCCAACTTGAAAAAAACTGCCGACGGCAGCTCCATCACATCTTCGTAGACTTTCTTTTTGCCGTCAAATTCGCAGATTTGGGCGAGCAGCGCCGCCATAAACGCCGCCCCCTCCATACCGCCTGAAAGGCGCGAAGCGTCGATAATATCCTGAACCGTCATGGGGTTGATCTTTACCTCTTTGATAGCCGATTCTGCGGCCGGTTTTGCTATTGTAATTTTCATCTCTTTATTCTTTAGATTGTTACTTTGTAAAACAATCGTACAACCATACTCTCATCTGTTTTTGGGTTTAACATCCCCGCCCGGCAAAAGGGCGGATCGACCACACAAAAATCGGCATTCCGACCGGGGTGAATTATTCTCATTGACACTAATTTACCTCCCTAAAATTGGTGTCTTTTGTGGTGTAATTTAAAACCGAAAAAACATGCAGGAAATCATCACGGGGCTGCTGCCCGGCATGCCGCTGGCCGCAGTACTATTTTACCAGTGGGTCATGCTCCGGCGCGACCACAACGAAGAGCGCGGACAGTGGCGGGCGCTGATTGAAAAGCGCGACGAACGCATCACACAGCTCCAGGAGACAACCAACAAGCTGATCTCCGAAGTAAAAAAACTCACCTACATAATCGAAAAGTATGTCATTGCAGACCGAAAAACTCCAGATAGAGAGTAAAATGGCCATCCTGCTGAAGGAACGGGCCGGCGAAGAACTGAAAGTGGAAATGAACATCATCGCCATCCGACAGGAGGCCTCCCCGCTGTTCAAGCCGGAAGAGATAGAGGTTGAAAAACTATCTATGGCGGTTTCCGAACTCTCTAAATCCATTACCCGCATTCGACAGATAGACCGGGATGTGGCAAAGTATAAACGGATGCTATGAAAAAAGACCTCCTTTACGAAAAGGCGGAGAACCTCTACGTGAACGAGATGCGCACCTACGAATCCATCGCGGCAACACTCGACTGCTCTCCCCGAACCGTTCGCAATTGGGCGGCGGAGGGCCGCTGGGACGTGAGGCGAAAGCGTTTACTTGAAAACAAGGAAAGCCTTTCGGACAACGCCCGCGAGATCGCCGCCCTCATGGGCGAGATGATAAAGGGGCAACTGAAAGAGGAGATCGTCCCGGCGGCGCACCTGCTCAATGCCTTTACTCGAATCGCCTCCACGCTCCTGCAGGCACACGCCTACGAAAAAGAGGTGGAAAGCGACCTCTCCGGGGAGGCGGACAACAACAAGGCAAAAGAGGCGGCCCTCGCGCAGTTTCGCGAAACATTCGGCGTAGACCTTATTTGATGCATGGAACGAAAAATCGATTACCGGAAATTTGGCTTCCTGCCTTACCAGGCTGCCTGGCTGGAGGACACCTCGCAGATAAAACTCTACGAGAAATCGCGACGTATCGGGGCGCGGCTGGGATTTTTACATCGCGCCCACCAACACAAAACCATTTGTGGTTTTAAGGTGAGCAAGTTTATGTTTTGGTATTCCCAAACCCCCTCTCAAATGGCCTAACGGCCCATTTTTCGCGGGAAACTTGCTCTGCGAGGCTATGCCTCACTATCCCGATGGTCTCCGTTCGCGGTAACAAAAAACCGCCGCCATCGGCTGCACTCACTCGCCCTGCGCTCAAAATACCACCCGTAAATTACCGATCAGCTGGGGTTTGAGGTGAGGGGCTAAAGAGTTTTCCCTTTCAGCAACTCCAGAAACGGCCTTAAAATATTGTCGCGAAACTCCTCAAAAGTTTTTTCGATTTGCTCCTCCGAAAAATCCGCCGTAATCGGGAGTTGAATGTCTACCTTATCATCATCAATAAGCATATTCTCGTTCGTAGTTTTGCCGAATGATTCGCCCAATTTTTTTACAACCGGCGACTTCCCGGATATGAGAAAATATATCTCATTTTCATTATCTTCATTCCAATATCCATACTGCACAGCAAACTCGTTGTTCGTGGAATTCTTGGTCGTTTTTGCAAATTCAATACGAGACGTGATTTTCATTATCCGTTCAGGCTTCGGTAGGTGATGTTTTTTGTAGTCATCCGAAAAGGCATAAATACAGCCATTCTCCCTCTCCCTTGTAATACCGTACCGGAGGCGCTTGTTGTTGTTGAAAAAGTCAGACAACTCCTCTTCGATTTTGGGATAATATGTCATCAATACCTCCTGTAACTTTTCAATGGTGTCTGACATCGCATCGACCAGCATCGGCATATTGGCCAAGCATTCTATATTTGCTTTTGTGAAATTGCTCATACTCAAAATAATCTTCTAAATTGGTTTATACTGTGTAATGACATTTGCACGCTATCGGGATGGTCCGCACCCTTTTCACAGGATAGGCCAAGTACCGTCGATTGATACTCCTTTACAAGCCGATCGGGGCTATCGATCTCCAACAACGATTTCAGCAATGTGGTGTAGTCGCAATATATCCAATCCCGCTCTATGTGTTTGGTGTTGTCTTTGTAGCTAAGAAGAATAAGGCGTGAGGTGTAATTCTTGTATTCCCGTTTGACAAACTCCCTGTAATGGGTAATTTGCGTAATGTCTGTATTGTTCCTGTTGTGAACTTTGTCGTTTACTTTGTTCTCGACAGCAATTACCCAACTTTTTTTTTGACGGCCTTTAATGAAGATGTCTATATTTTCCTGCTCTTCACAAACAACGTCATATTCGCTCTCTTCGACGTTCTTAATAAATGCGTCATCCACCCCCTCGATGTTGCGCAAGAAAGAGAGCAAGGCATTTTTATTCCGCTCCCAAATGTGTGCAAGCAATTTGGAGTGGTATATTTCCCGCTCCTCTTGACCGATTACCTCCAAAAGAGAGGTCTCGAATAAATCTCGATGTTGCTGTTTAAACGGGGAGACAATCTCGTCGAATAGCTCACGCACAGACTGGTCGTATATTGGCCGAAGCCTCTCGATAAAAGACGGGAATTGTTCGGCGAGTTTTTCGTGCCGGATGCGTTGTGCTTCCTGCCGCTCGCGGATGGACTGTTCATACAGCGGTCGGAGCGTTTTAATGAATTTGCTGAATGCTTTGGGGTTCTTCATAAAAAACGTGGGTCTATTCATTCATCGGCAAATTGATTCTTGTTTCGGCAAATGTACAAAAATCAATTTGAAACGGCAAAACGATGACCATCGGGATAGCGGTTTCTGGCCGCCGAAAGCGGTTTCGTCTACGAAAACACAAACTTGCACGGCAATCTTTCGGGGAGTGCAGAGGGGCGGAGCTTCGCTGCCTTATTGGGGCATTTTCAGCGTCCCGGAGGGATGCGGCTCGGAAAATGCCCTAATAAGCTATGGCTTTTGTAAAAAGCCTGTGTGTGCCGCCCCAAAAATCGTTAGCCGCTTTATCCCGCTCCTGCTCCCATGCTGTAGGGTGTAGTCGGCGAAGTGAGTTTAGCGGGTCGAATGGGTCGGGTGAATGTGATGTTTCCTGTTTCCCGATTTGATAGCCACCACCGTTCGCTTGCCCCTGTGGAGACCCCTCCAAGTCTCAAGGGGCAAGAGAAAAGAGGGGCGGCGGTCAATTCTGAATAGTCCTTTCCCTCACCGGAAACAACACGGCGATGGGCGGTGCGGTTCTGTGGGTGGGTTGTGTCGCCCGCTCCATCAGCCACCGCCTAAACGTGTCGGCTTGCCACGACTTGACGCGATAGGCGACGGCGGTTATCATTTCGAGGCCGTAGTATTCGGGATGTACTCCGTGCCCGTCCGCTATACAGGTCATCCGGTAGTCTCCATCGGCGATACCCGCTTTCTCAATCGCCCGGATATACCGCTTGGCGGTGGGATAATAAACACCCAACAGCGCGGCAATCTCACCAATTGACATCCGCACCGCACCCAAATCCCTCGGCGCGACTATCGCGCCCTCATCCGTTATCGTTATTATACTTCGTTTCATCATCGTACCGTGTTGGGTCAGTTCACTCGGTTCACTTGGCGGTGCGAAGCTGTCGGCATCGGCACCACCACAGGGGCGAAACTCGCGGCTCGTGCGGCCAAACCCGCCTCCAACGCCTCGCCGAACGCCGAAATATCCCGCTCTAACTTTTCGGTCGTGATTTTGGCGTAGATTTGGGTCGTGGCGATATTGGTATGCCCCAAAATCTTACTTACCGTTTCTATGGGCATACCCTTTGTAAGTGCCAGAGTGCCAAACGTGTGGCGGCTTTGATGGAATGTAACGACCTTATTGATACCGCATTCGGCAATTATCTGTTTCAGTTTGGTGTTAGTCTTTTGATTGTCAGGAAAGTCGAACAGGTGACTATCTCGGCGCATCGGCTCGTAACGCTCGATAATGCGATACGCGCTATCCAACAGTTTCACCTTGAACGGGACGCCTGTCTTTTGCCGTTTCATGATAATCCACCAACCACCGTTCCGATTTTCGATGTTGTTTGTTGTCAGATTCTTAATGTCGATGAACGAGACACCCGTCAGGCATCCGAAAACGAAAATATCGCGTATTTTAGACAATTCGGGGTCGTTGAAAGGATGATTCATTACTGTTTGCAACTCATCCTCAGTCAAAAAGGGACGCTCCTTTGAATCGCAACTGCTGTGGTACCGTGCAAAAGGATTGCGATGCAGATGCCCGTTGGTATGCGCATGGCTGACTATCATCTTTAGAGGCTTGATGTAGGTTCCCGCCGTCGCCGGTTTTAGTCCTACAACAGTGCGCAAATAGATGTCGAATCCGCGAATAAACTCCTCGGTCAACTCTTTTAGCGCAATATCCTTACGCTTGTAGTTAGAGCTGATGAATCGTGCAAGGTGTTTGCGGACAATACCATACCGCCAAGCGGTGCGAACGCTGCGATCTTTGTTTACCCTTTTGGCGAAGTCGGCGTTGTGTTTGTCGAACGCCGTCAACAGGCACTCATACTCGTTTCCGACCCCTTGATAGGCATTGCGAACCATCTCGGCGGTCACAAAGTTCTCGCGCTCGCGGATTTGATTGTACAGTTCGATGATTCGCGCCTTAATTTTGTCGAGGGCGTGGTTAATCTTTTGGGCTTCGTCGCCCTTTCCTTTGGCGCGGTTACCCTTGGCATCCCAAAGGGCAAGCGGGACGCTCTGTTTACTACTGAATTGGGCGACCTGCCCATTGACCGTAACTCGCCCCATAATCGGCGCGGAACCGCCTTTTGCCTTGCTTGCATTGATGTAGAACATCACTTTGAATGTACTCCTCATAACTCAACTTTTTGTGGTTGCAAAATTAATTTGTGTTGAGTTATTTTCCACCACGCAAAATCACGTAAACCACTGAATAAAAATCTGTTACACGCTTGCGTCCTCTCCCCATTTCGGGTAACGATTTGGAAACGTACCGCCGCCGTATTTTGCCAAAATCGCTGTTTTTCGAGTCAATCAAAGTAACGCAAAATCAAACCTATTCAACTGACCATCAGCCTAATCACCCCTCTTTGCTCAAATCCGCTTTCTATATACGCTTTCCATTTGGGAAAAGGCACGAAAAGCCATTGTGCGAGGTCTAAAGTCCGCCGGTAGCGTAAACTTGACCTCTAAAGTTTCGTTTATGGGGGGTACTTTCAGAAAGTTCCAACAAACAATAGACGGAATAACCACCCAGGAAACAATGCCCGACAACACTTCCGAAGGGCTCGGTACCCTGAAATTATCCGTAGGTTTCCGGTTTAACAAATAAAATCGGCAGATAATAAGAGTCCGTAAACTAAACTGTGTCAGGTGATTGCTTTAGGAACTCATTTGCAGGTATCATTTTGACGGTCATCCCATCCTGCTCGAACAGGTCGTTTTGGTTGAAAGTGACTATAACTCCTTCCGAAAGGCCAAATGCCCGCATGGCACCGACCAATCCATGATATTCCCGTTGGAAGTTTTCATCATTTATGGTGTAGCAAACCTGAATAGCGGAAACGATTTTTTCTTTTTCCATCACGACGAAATCACACTCGCCTTTACCTTTGTAGTAAAATAGCTGCTTATGCCGGCGGCGAAGATGCAGAAAAATCAGATTTTCAAAGCGACGGCCTGTATTTTCACTAAGCGATATGGCATTTTCGGTATAAATTCCCAAGTCCATCGCATATACTTTTTTAGGATTGCGCGCCTGGGCTTTTAGCGAATCGCTGAACATCGGCACAAAATCCAACAGATAAGCGTCTTTCAGGTAGGAAAAATATTCCAAAAAGGTGCTGGCAGCCTTTATGCCGAACATGCCTGCAAGTTTATTGGCCGAAACAAGATTCCCCGTATTGGTGATCAGGTAGGCGGTGAGTTGACGCAACGAAGCCACATCACGTACGGAGTAACGTATGGCAATATCGCGCATCAGAATATCATCCACCAGTGCGTGCAACACTGCGGGATGCTTCGTTTTTACATATTCGGGTATGCCGCCTGTGGTCAAATATTCCGTGACCGACTGTTCATCATCCGATAGCGTTTTGAATGCCAAAAACTCCGCATACGAAAACGGAAACAGTTCCACAGAGAGATGTCGCCCCGTGAGATGTGTCCCCAACTCCACGCTCAACATGGATGCATTGGAACCCGTGATAAATACCCGATACCCTTCCCGCAGCAATTGGCTGACGTATTTTTCCCATCCGTCGACAATCTGTATCTCATCGAAAAACAGGACTTGGGTGCCGCGATCGGTTATTTCCTGATGCAAGCGTGTAAAATCGCCGGTTTCAAATCCGGACAACCGTATATCGTCAAAATTCAGGTAAATGGCTTCTCCGTAATCTCTTCGGAGTAATTGCAACAACAACGTGCTTTTTCCGCAACGGCGAATACCGGTGATGATGGTGGCAAATGAATCAATGATGGGTATATTCCTGAGCGCATTTCGCTCAAATCCCGTTTCCTGCTCTAAGAACGCAACACGTTGTGTATTGATTACAGATGCTATCTCCGCTTGTCTGAACATGATCAAAAATTCTTGTTACGACAAAGGTAGTGATTTCTTTTGATATAAACAAAGAAATCTTTTGATACAAACAAAGAAGTCTTTTGATATAAACAAAGATATTTAGACGGCATCATGACAAAAGAGGCTGCTTTTTAAGCAGCCTCTTTGTATATACTTCGCGACCATTGCACTGATTTTTACATAATCGCCTGCTGGTATTCGTCTTTCTTGTCTTTGTCTACCTCCCGCACCTCCAACACAATGACATAGGGAGAGCCGGTTTTGAACACCGGACTGTCGATGTCGTAGTAGACGTTGCCGTATTTGTCCCGTCCTCCGTTTTTCACCACGGCGGCTTTTTTGTCGGCCAAAAACCACGCCTTCTCCACAATCACAATCTTTTTGTCGTCCGCACATTTGGGAACTTTTACCCGCACCTTGTTGTTCAGGGGCTGGTTGAATACGGTCAGGTAAAGCCGGTTGTCGCCTTTCTGCGTGTAGTAGCCCCACCCCTGCTTTTCCCACGGGGAGTTTTTGCAGCCATAGACAGCCTCGCTGTTCACCTGCATCCAGGTGCCGATCTCTTTGGCGATGTGCGCCTCTTCGGGACGGATGTTCCCGTTGCCGTCGGGGCCGAAATTCAGCACCAGATTGCCGTTCAGCGAAACCGCTTTCACCAGCATCTCGATCAATTCATACGGCTGTTTCACGTAGGTGAGCGACCAATCGGAGTGGTACCCCCACTGGTTTTCCGGGATGGTCATCACGCAATCCCAATCCACCCCGTTCAGCTCCTTCAGGGTTTCGGGCATGTTGCGTTCCCAAGTCTGGTCGTAGTCGCCGATCAGGTCGCCGTTGGAGTCGTAGTGGCGTTTGCCGTGATCGTCCGCCCGGAAGCGGCTGCCAATGATGAGGCCGGGGCGAAAGGCACGCAGTTCGCCCTCCAGTTCGTCCACCCACGGGGCCTGTTCTATCCACGCCCGGTCCCAGGAGCCGTCAAACCACAATCCGTTCACCGTCGGGTAATTGGTAAGCAACTCCATCAACTGGTTGCGGGTGAATTGCTTGAACTCTTCGTAAGCGGCTTTGTCCGCCTCCGTTTTGGGGGCTGCCGAGCGGTACCCCTTGTGGTTCCAGTCGATGATGGAGAAGTAGAGGGTCACATCGATCCCTTCGGCGTTGTAGGCCTCCACCAACTCTTTGATGATGTCTTTTTTATAGGGCGTGTTGGCGATGGTGTAGTCGGTGTATTTGCTGGGCCAAAGGCAAAAACCGTCGTGGTGTTTGGTGGTGATGATCATGTATTTGGCACCCATCTCCTTAGCCTGCCGCGCCCACTGTTTGGCATTGAAATTTTTGGGATTGAACTGCTTGTAAAGCTGATCGTAATCGGCTTTCGGCATTTTGTTCCAGGAGCGGATCCACTCCGCCGCGCCGCGGTAGGTTTCACCGTTCCAGTGTCCGCCGGGGATGGCGTAGACCCCCCAGTGGATGAATTGCCCCAATCCGTGTTCGCGCCATTTTTGCATATAAGCGTCGGTACGGGGGCCTAAACGATGGGCGCCGTGTTGCAGCGGAACGGAGGTACGCCGGGTGTTTTGTGCAGCAAGTGTTCCCGCGAACAGGCCGCACAGCAGGAGGATGGAGATTATTTTTTTCATATAGGATTGAATTAGCACAACAAATATATAAAATTAAGGCGTAAAAACCTTTTTTACAGATACATCGGTTCCCGGAAATTAATTTCCGGGAACCGAAACTATCTGTGTGTGCAAACAAGGAATGACATGTATTACCTGTTTATTCCACTTCAAAACCGATAACCTGGAGCCTGTCAACAAAGGCAAAGCCATTTTCCTGACCGGAAAGCGGCTGGCCGTCAGCATTTCTGCCAAAGGCTTCCAGGAGCGTTAACCGGAGGTAGCGGCCATCGGCCGGAGTAACCGGGTAAGCCGATGTCGGATCATCGGTATAGGAATACTCCTTGCTCGCAGTAAAAGTCGTATTATCGAATGTTCCCAAGCTGGTCCACGGACCGGTCGGATTATCCGCCACCTCTACGGTAAATTTCTTAAGGCCCAGCCAACGGGAAGCGTTATTTCTTCTCAGCCGTATGTTGATACCGGAAATCTCGAACGTTGCCTGCATATCGAAAATAACCCAGGGCTGCGGGGTCAATACCGGGCGTTGCGCCGATCCCGAACCGGTCACCCAGTTGGTGGTCGGGGTCGCCCAATAGTCACCGGTACCTTCTTTCCCGTTGACCATGTTTTCGGGTATTTTACCGGCTTCTCCCGGAGGGCCGCACACAGAGTAAACCGTCCAGTCCGTCGTAATCAACAACTCCGGTTCGGGCGGCGCCTGCCAAACAACATCGTTGGGCAACAGGGTCAGCCCTCCGGTGTTTTTCGCCTCGAAAGAGGGGATCACGGCAGGGTCCCATGTTTCCCAAAACTTGTCGTTTGCCTCCAAAGCCGGCAGGGTCCCGATAGCATCCCCGACAAATTCGCTGTATTTGATCCCCCAGGCATCGAAGAAGGGGCGCAAATCGCGTTGGGCATATTCGGCCGCCTTCAAACAGAAAAAGTTTTTCCGGTACGACTGTTCGTTTGTAATCCGGTCATAGTCTCCCTGGGAGAGTTCCCGGGTGCAGGTACTCAGATAGGCATACAAACGCCAACCGTATTTCTGCGCCAACTGCACAAACATCAGGAGGCGCGCCCGGTCGGCTGCAATGGCCGGCACAACGTTGCTGTCAAAGTCTTTTTCGCCGCTTCGCTTTACCCACTTCTGCACGACTTCGTACCAGGAGTCGGTGTTCTGCGGCCAGCCTCCGTTGAGCCGGTTGCGGGAGTGGTAAATGTTCAGGTTGTTGGTCACTTCGTTCACGCTGCCGGTTGCGTCGTTGATCCACTTCCAGGTAGCTACCTGGTAGTTATGCCCCAACTCGTGGTACCATCCCCAGGCATCATCGGTATTCTTCATCCTATTCAAATCCACCGCCCGCTCTGCATAGGTCACCCCCGCACCGTTGTGGGAGTACATGGCAGGATAACCCGAATAGGCCGCCCCTACATGCAACTGCAAATCGTGTACATGCCTCCAGGGGAAGGTGGGCGCTTCGTGCCGCGGATCGGCCGCATGTGCCGACAGGCCCGTAAAGGCATCGAAATCGTTCTCCACCACATCGTCGTAAAATTCCGCCAGCGCCACCGGGTCCTGCACGTTTTTCAGGTACTCCACCGGCATCGTCCAGATAGAGTGTTCGGAAGCAAACTCCGCCTGGGGAACACCGGACTCCCGGATCTCTTCCAACCACTGCTGCGGGTCGGTCTGTCCCAACACAAAGTCAGGTGATTTGACGGCGCCTTTGATGATAAAGGTATGGGAACCGGTAAAGGGCCTGGAAATCAGGTAGATCAATCCACCCATAAAATTGTGGACTTTCACCGTATCGCCCGTTATTACCCCGTTTTGGAGCAACTCCCAATAGCGCTGGCACGCCACCTTGGCAGGATCCAAAACCGACCGGGAGGAACCGATCTGCCAGCGGATCTCCCCTCCTGTCCAACTCTCCGGCTTGACGATGGTGATCACCTCTGCCGGAGGCGCATACAACCCGGTGGATATCCACGGCGTGTTCACAGTGCTTCCGATCCGCATCTCCGGCTGTTGCGCCGTGTAGTTGCCCTCAATCACTACCTCTTGCTGTTCGATCCGGGGTACCGAATCGTGTACCAGTCCGGGATATTTTTCCGCCCAGGTGATCAGCGGGTTCGGCAAGCGCTCCACAAAGTCCGGAAGTTCGGGAGTACTCAGGTCGTACTCCGGCAAAAGAGGCTCCTCTACGGGCCGCTCCTCCTCGCAGGCTGCCGGTATGCCGATCATTCCCGCCAGGCATACGGCCGCCAACAGATTGTAAATTATTCTCTTGTATTTCATACGTCGTATTTTTTAATCAATTGTGTTTGGGGTAAGCCACCAGCATGTTGTTTTGCACTAAGCGGTCCCGGTAAAGGGCCCGGTCGCCCTCCGGGAACTTCTTCAACACACGGTCCAGCATAAAATCGGGTTTCCCGATGGTCCGGGAGAGGCGCAACAGGGTATGCCACGCCCGGCCCTCAAAGGCCAGCTCCATCTCCGTTTCGTCCGCAATGCAGGAGAGTACGGCCTCGTATTCGTCCTGTTCCGTCGGATTCTGCGGCAAGCGCTGTGTATAATCGACCGCCTGCAGGTCCACCCGCCCTCTGACACCGCGGTTTTCCCGCCAGTCGGCGTTGTAGAGCGGATCGTTCATGGGGGGCAGGAGAAAGGAAGTACTCTCCACTGTTGTCCAATAGGGCCTCGCTCCGAGGTTCACCAGGATCATCGCCTCTTCAAAACGCCCAAGCCCCGCCAGGGCCTCGGCCATCATCAGGTGCAGTTCCGCGGCCCGGCTCACAATGATGGGTGAACCCGCCGTGCGGTATTTCCGGCAAATATCCCCTATTTTTCCCATCGTTTCAAAGTCCGTTATGGTCCCTATGGAGTTATTTCTCCGGTAGAGATCGCCGATCCTGCCGTTGGTCATCACCTGCCGGTTGAACATGCCGATCAGGGAATCGGTCGGGGCCAGATCGTACCGGAAGATATACGCTACATAAGCCGGATTGGTCTGGTTTTTGGTGGCATCGAACGGAATAGCCGTGATGGTTTCACTGGTCGCTCCCACCGTACCGCCGAAAATAGCACTCCAAGAGGCATTTCCGTATTGGGCGGATAATTTCCAGCGGTTGGTCTGGTCGCCGGTCGTGATGTCCGTATTTACCCTCAGGTGGCGGAGTGCGTTCAGGTAATCCTTTTGCCAGAGGTACATCTCCCCCAGCAACACGTTCCCGTCCACACTGACCCGGTTCCAGCTTACATCGTTCGGTATGTTCAAAAAGGTGCTCCAATCCAAGCCGTTCAGGCCACCGATACTGTCGACGCCGTTCTTGACAAAAGCGATCAGTTCGGGCAATAACTGCTCCAATGTGAGGGAGGGATAGCCGCTCATGTCACGATAGTCGTTCAGGGCATCGTCAAAATAGACAGCCTCTCCGTACAGTTTGCCCAGCATCAGGTAGCACCAGGCTCGGAAGTTGATCGCCTGCGAGATCATCCCTTTGTAATAGGCCTCCTCAATGGCGCCGGGGTTTCTCGCCCCAAACGCCGTAATGTGGCGGAGGAAATCGTTGCAGTTGATGATCACTTTGTAGAAAGGCTCCGGTGTGATGGACTCATTGTCCGGGGAAAAATCGTATTTCGCCACACGCCAATAGTTCTCCGGAGCCGTTTCGGTCGGGATAGTCTGTGCGCCCAACAGTTCGTTCAGGATCAAGGCGTGTGATGCCGCTTCCTGAAACACAGCCGCTGTTCCCACAAATGCCGAATAGACTTCGCTGACATTTTTGTAGTGGTCTCCTTCCAACAGTTTGTCGTCGGAATCCGGCTCAAAAAAGTCGCTGCAGGAGGCAAACAGCAAGCTGAACGCAGCTAAGTAAAAACTGATTCTTATACAGGTCTTCATAATACTCTCTCTTTTAGGTTCATTTGGTCTACGTACTTAAAACTGAAGTTTGATCCCCAATTTTACACTCTTCGCCAACGGAATTTTCCCCAAGTCGATCCCCATCATCTGCGGGTCGTAGGAGTAGGAAAACTCCGGATCAATACCCAAATACTTGCTGGCCGTCCAGAGGTTCTGCCCGGTCACATAGATCAGGGCGTTCTGGATAAAGCCTAGCTTCCGGCCAAATTCATAGCTCAGGGTCACGTCCTTCAATTTCAAGAAAGATCCATCCTCGATCCAGCGGTCGGAGAAGCGAGCGTTTCCGTACGGATCTCCGTAAACAGCGCGGGGCACATCGGTCTGCTGCCCGTCGTAACTCCAACGCCGCAAGGCGATTTCCGTCTGGTTGTTGAGATTGGTCATGGATTCGGAACCTCTCCGGACTGCGTTGTAAATTTCGTTTCCATAGCTGTACGTAAAGTTCAGCAAGAGCCCGATGTTTTTGTATTTGAACGAGGAGTAGAACGAACCGAAGAAGTCCGGGCGGGAATTGCCCAATACCTGCATATCGGCTTCGTTGATGACCTTGTTGTCATCGTAGTCCATCCATTTTACATCCCCCGCAGCAAAGGGGCGGCCGCTGTATGAAACATAACCGGCCGCGTCGGCTTCCGCCTGGCTGGTAAACACCTTCTCATACCGGTAACCGTAGAATTGGTAGGGCGCTTCCCCCTGTTTGGTCAACAGGGTCGTCCCGTCGGAGAATTGCGTAATACGTTCCGTTTCGCCGCCGCCCAATTCGATTACTTCGGTTTTGTAGGCAGAGATGGTCCCTCCGGCACGCCACTCAAAGCCGCGGATGCGCAAAAGCGAGGCGTCGAGGCTGACGTCAATCCCCTGCGTCTTCATCTCGCCGCTGTTGTCAAAGCCGAAACCAAAACCGTAAACAGCCTCTAATTTTTTCTGCATCAACATCTCTTTGGTTCGCTCCTCGTAAGCGTCCACACGCAGGTTGAGGCGGTTGCCCAACGTTACCAGGTCCAAACCGATTTGCGAGGTGATCACCTTTTCGCCGGTAAGTTTGGAGTTCGGTATCCCGGTGCGCACAATACCCGCCACGTCCCGGTAGGGTTTCGAGCCGTATATGTACTGGCTGTAAGCGGACGAGAAGCGGCTGTTGGCATTCATCCCGTATTCGCCCCGCAGCATCAGGTGGTTGATACAGGCAACATCTTTCAGCAACGTATTCTTTACATTCCACCCCACATTAACCGACGGAAGCAGGAGGAAACGCTGGCTGTTCTTCCCGGTGGAAGAGGCTCCGTCCATGGTTACGTTGATACCGGCGTAAAGTTGGCGGTTAAAGTTGTAGCGGGCAGCTAAATAGGTGTTCATCCAGTTCCAGTCTTCGATATACCCTTCTATGGATTTGAAGCCTTCCACCCGGTCGAGTGTTTTGTAGAAATCGGAGGTGGTGTTGTACCCCTCTCCCCGATCCGTCTCCACGGAAGTGGTCATCATCTGGTAGCCCAAACGCAGGTTCAGGTCGTGCCGGTTGTTAAAGAGTTTGTTGTACTTTACCTCCCCTTTTACGTAGAGGTCGAGCGATTCTCCGAACCCGTTCCGTACCATGTTGGCGTAGCGCACTCCTTCCGGAGATACCAAAGAAGCCGTGGTGTGCCGGTCCCTTCCCGCAATGAACAATCCCTCTTTGTCGGAGTTGTAATACAATCCCACTGTTCCCGTTACGGCCAGGTCCGAAGTAATGTTGTAGTTCAAACCGGCATTCACCATGATGTCGTTCGCCTTCACATTGGCTTCCATCGTGTGGAGCAATGCTACGGGGTTGCTGACATCGATGCCGTTCAACAGTTCGGCATAATCCGCCAGGAAGTTCCCGTTCCGGTCTTTCCGGAACACGCTCATCATCGGCGCCTGGTAATAGGCGGCCAACATGGGGTTGGTCGGGGCCGTCATTCCCTGTTCCGCCACATTGTACTCGTTGAAACCGAAGCTGGCGGTGGCAAAGAGTTGCAGGTTCTTGGTCACGTTGATGTTGGCGTTCAGCCGGGTGAAGTACTTGGAGTAGTCCGTACCGTCAAGGATCCCCTGGTGATTCAGGTAACCGGCCGTCAGGGTGTAGTTGGCGATGGCGTCCCCCCCTTTTACCTTCAACATGTTCTCGGTTGTAAAACCGGTGGTGTAGATCTCGTCCTGCCAATCGGTCGTGTTGTTGTACAGGTAATCGTAAAAGTATTCGGGGTCGTCGCGCAGGAACGGGAAGATCTCCACTAACTCATTCAGGTCGGGGATAGCCGTTTCGCCGATGTCCCCGAGGTACGTTTTGTAGTCGGAAGGGGCCAGCAACGGGAGCCGTTTCTTCATCCAGCCGATCCCGTTTACCGTCTGGAACTCTACTTTGGTCTCCAGGTCGGTGGCTTTCTCCGTCTCTACCAGGATCACTCCGTTGCTTCCCATGGAACCGTATTCGGCTGCATCGGCCCCTTTGACGATCGAAATGTTTTCAATTTCGTTCAGCATCAACGGTGCAAAGAGGTTCCGGGAGAAGCCGCCGATGACCAACGACTCCCGGTCGTCGGGCATGTAGGGCATTCCGTCCACCACAATCAGGGGTGTGTTGGTCGCCGCCAAACTGCGCAAGCCGTGCAGGTTGACAAAGTTCCCCTCGCCCGGCATACCGCTTTTCTCCAACACATGCATCCCCGGAAGCGCGCCTTGCATGGCCTGGTCCGGCGTGGTGTACCCCATCCGGAAATCCTTGCGGTTCAGCGTGGCGCTGCTACCGGTTTTGCCTGCCAATGGCCGCCTTCCTTCCGGAAGCAACACGTAAGGAAGGTAAGCGGGGGTAGCCGCCGGTAGCAGGTAAATATCGATGCTCTCCCGTTTCAACACCCCAATTTCAACGGAAAAATAACCGTCGGAACTCACTTCCAGCACAGCGTCCGGCTGGCTCAGTTTCAGTTCAAACTGTCCCGAATCGTCTGCAATACCGGTCTCTGCGGCATGCACCGAAAAGACCTGGGCGCCTTTTACGGGATGTTTGGTTTTCCCGTCCAAAACCCTCCCCTTCAGCGTGATCTCTTGCGCCCCGGACGACAGTGCCAGGAGCATCAGCAGAGAGAGGGTGCTCACTATCTTCAATCGCTTCATACTCTTCATGTTTTTAATAATTTGTATCATCTGGGACAAATTCTATGCACTGTACCGAGATCCTCCGGGGAGTAGCGGCAGTTCTATCTGTCGGATTTGCCAACCGGAGGGTGACCGGACCGGTTTCCCCCGTGTGTATATAGGTCCCGATATAACCGCTCGTACCGGTCGCCCACGTGGCCGCATCCACTGCATAATTATAGGTGGCGTTAGACGCATTGAACTTGGCAACGAATTCATCATTCACGTAGAGGTCCAAGTCGTGCCCAGACCCCTGACGGAAACTTCCGTACACCTTGTATTGGCCGGGTACCAACTGCCCTTCGATGATGTTCCCGAAGCGATCTTTGGTGAGGGAGCGCCAGGTAAGCGAAAACTCCGGGATAAGGCCCGCATCACCGCCTTGTGTAGCTTCGTTCCGCATAAAGAATACTTTGACCGATTTATTGTCCTTGTTGAAATCAGGCCAGAAACCGACAAATCCTCCGTTCGCCGCAGTACCGTTAAATTCTTTTTCATTTAAACTGTGCCCGACCAGCGTAAAGTATTTATCCACCGAATCCTGTTTCGATCCATCCGGTGCGGCATCCCAAATCTCTTTGTAGATGCTGGGAACACAACGCAACGAACTCAATAACAGAAAATTGGGTACATGCAAGTAGGTCAGTTTGTGTACCACCCCGTTGCTCATCAACTCCATCCGGCCCTGGTCTACCTGTTGGACATCGCTCCGCCACTCCCATTTGCCCAGAAGAGACTCTAAGTTTCCGGCCGCCGCGTAATTTTCGTATTTACCATCCATAGCGACCGAAGTCATCAGCCAGTTGTAGATGATCAGCGAGTCGCTCCTCATCAGGGGCGAGTGGTACACATTGGCATACAGGTCTACGATCTCCTGCCAGGCCCCCTGGTATACGGCGTTATCAGGAACAAAGAGCGTATAATTGGCATTCTCGTTCCAGAGAAAGCTAAACATACTTTCGTCCCGGAAAACCGAATCGTAAAGGGTGTTCCCGTATTCGTCCACTCCCAGCGGAAAGCTGAGGTCAGGACGGAAGATGTGCTCCGTGAAAGAGAGCAAGGAGTCGCGAAACATGGAGTAGTCATCTCCCAAACGGGAAACATACTCGTAAATGTTGAGGCGGGGTTCCAGGCTCCGCTCCAACACATGCACCACACCGTTGGCGCACATCTGGCTCTCCACCACTTTGTATCCGTCCATCAGGTACTCCTGTCCGGCTTCGTCCCAGGTTACATAGAGGTTTTTTCCCGCCAATGTTTTGATCAGCTTCCCGTCTTCAAATTTCGACGAGTAGATGGCTACATAGTTGATGTGGTGTTGGGCCAATTGCTGTTTTTCCACGGCTGTCCTGCCGGAAAAATCCACCATGTTCTCGTCTTTGACAGCCCAGCAGGTCAGCACCTGGTCTTTGTTCAGTTCCAGGTCCATCCCGGTCTCGTTCATCAATTCCGCAAACCGGGAGAACTCCGGTTGCGCTTCCAGCCATTCGCCGATCTTCTGGTCTGTAATACCCTCCGAACTGCCTGTATTCCGGTAGTGATCGCCCCAATTGTCCTCGCAAGCGACGAACAGCGCCAGCAAAGAGAGGAGTATTCCTGTTAATCTGATTGTCTTCATAATTCTCTTTATTTAATTGGCTCAAATGCAATGTGATCGAAGTCTACCTGTCCGGCATTGACGACTACAAAACGAAGTGTGTGGGTGGAGTTCACCGGAAAATCAATGGTCCCGATCACCTTCGTCACTTTGGAAAACCCTCCGGAGAAATTTACCGGGTCTCCGGCTTTCTGTCCGTCAAAAAAGGGCTGGTAGGTTCCGCGACCGCTCCCCTGGTGGTAGGTCATGCTGATGGAATATTTTCCTTTCACCATCATGGGGAGGTCCATCTCTATCCATCCCACTGTCCCCATGTTAAAGCCGATGATGTCCGAATGTAAAAGGGAAACAAAAATGGTAGTGTTCCTGATCTCGTACCAGACACGCCCCGCTCCCGCCGGGATGGTTTCCCAACGGATACCCGGGATGGAGCCCTCCGCGAAATTGGGAGAGGTAAAGGAGCCGCCGGTCTGTCCGTACATGGGCAACGAGGTAAATTCGCGGCTCAGGGTCGGTTCGTACACCACATAGCGGGCCGGCGGTGTGTAAACGGGCATCAGGTTGTCCACTTCGTGGATGATGCCGTTTTTGGCTGCCCGGTTGTAGGTGGTAAGCAAAATGCCTTCCTCTCCTTCCCGGTTCAATACGATCTTTTGCTGGTAGTCCTCAACTCCGATCAATTCGCTGCTTGCCAATGTATTAAGGATCTTCTCCGGAGAGGGAAGGCCGGTAAAATCGGCCAGGTCGGAGTAAGAGTAATAGTCCTGCAACACGTGGTACGCTACGTAGTTGTAGAGGCCGTTTCCGGGATCCGTGTAGTTGGTGCCGTCCGGCGAAAAGGCCGCTTTGAGTTGCTCAATGTTGTTGATCCCGTCGGCCCGGAACTGCACATCGGTCACCACAAAAAGGGTAAAAAAGTCCCGGTAGGTATTTTGCCCCACGGTGTAACGGACCCGATCCAATTGCTCGGAGAGGCCGGTCAGGCGGACCGCTTCTGCAAAGATCGAATAGGCGGGATCTTCTTCGAGTACCTGCCAAATAGTATGGGCGACCGGTACCATCGGATCGTTCAATTCGTGTACAATGGCGTTGACCAGCTTTACGTCCCGGAGCGTGATGACGGATTCCGGGGTGCCGACGTAAATGGAGTTGATACCGTCTGTCCCGTATCCGGTCACTAAGTAATCCCCGGAAGAGGTAGTGTCGGGAATACGGCCCTCCACAAACATGGAGTGGGTGTACAACCGCCCTTCAATGATGTGGTAACGGACAAAATCCCGGGCATCCTGCGGGTCCATCTCCCGGGCGGAAGCCACCCCGTAGTGCTCACTCAAAAAGGCAAGCAAGGCATCGTTTTTCTGCACAAAAGCGGTAAAGGTAGACTTTACGTTCAGCGCATTGTAGAGATCGCCGCGCTTTACCAACTCCGACCACTCCGAATAGTCGGGCGTGGATTCCAGAAATTGGGCCAGCGGAAGCGTATCGTAAATACTCATGGTATCTTTTTCCAACGGGTCGTTGCAACTGGCCAGCAATATCGTTGCAAACACTCCCCATATCAGTAACCGTTTCATACGTTCTGTTTTATCTGGTTAATTTTCGTTCGCGTAATAGGGATTCTGTTCCAGCACCCCGGTATTGTCGTCGATCTGTTTTTGCAAAATGGGCAGGTACCAACTGAGCGGATTGGCCAGCAGAGATTCGTACCGGGGCCGCTGGGCCGCAGAGACTCCCTGCAATACGACATCGATGAGGTAGCTTTTGTATTGGTAGTTGTTCTTACGGGCTACCCGCACCACATCGAACCACCGTTTCCCCTCCATCAGCAATTCGCGCCGCCGCTCCTGTATCACTATTTCCAGTGCGGCAAAATCCGTATCGCCCGCCCGCAGGTCCACCTGGTAGCCGGCCCGTTTCCGGATCCTGTTTACGATCTCCACCGACTCCTGGAATTTTTGCTTCATGGCCAAGGCTTCGGCCTTCATCAGCAGAATATCGCTGATCCGGTAAAAGATCCAGTTCGCATCCCCGTTCGCGCGCATAGTCATGCCCGTTCCCATCTGATAGGCAGCGTACTTTGTCAGGATAAGGCTGTTTCCGGAGAATGCCATACTGGCGCCCACGCCCCGCAGGTCGTTGATACCCGGTACTTCCCGGTAGAGATCCTCTATGGTTTCACCGGGTATAAAATGGCTTTTTGTAACGCACCACTCCACAAAGTTGTTGGTGGAACGGATCTTGGTGTTGTCGCCGGAAGCGGTCGTTGTGTTGTATTCGAGTTCAAATACCGATTCCGTGCTGTATTCCTCTTCGAAGATGGAGAGAAACCACAGTTCGCCGTCCTCTACAAACTCAAAACGGCCGGAGTTCAACACGGTGTCGCACATCCGCAGGCAATCGTCGTATTGCTCCTGCCAGAGGTAGATCTCCGCCAACAGGCAGAAAGAGGCCCAGCGGGTGGCGCGGGTTTTGTTGTCGATCTCGTATTCGTGCCCCGGTTTGGCGTACCGGAGGTGTTCCAGCAGATCGGCCGTAATTTGCTCCAACACGTATGCTTCCGTATCCTTGCCTTTTTTAAAGGATACTTTGTCGTCCACGTAAGGTTCCGTTACAAAAGGGACCTCCCCGAAGGTGCGTACCAGGTAGAAGTAGCAGAGTGAACGGAGAAAGACCGCTTCCGCCACATACGCCCGCATCACAATCTCTTCGAACATCGGGTCTTTTTCAAACACCTCCGGTGCATACCGGATCACGGAGTTGGCGCTCCCGATCACCCTGTATACCTTGGCCCAATCGTTCAGGCTGTTCTCCGGTAAAATATCCAACTCCTTGATTTTCCGCAAATCCGCGGCGGCATCGGCGCCTAAGGTAACCCCGTCTCCCCGTACTTCCCCCCAGCGGAAGAAGCAGTCGTCCGCACACTCCCGCATCCGGAGGTAACAGGAGGTCAGCACAGCCTCCACATCTTGCTGTTTTTGCCAGTAGTCCCCCGAGGTCTGTTTGTTCTGCGGGTCTAAATCCAACCAGCCGTTGCACGACGTCATGCCCGCTGTTATCGCCAGCAGCAGCACGCCTATTCCTATTTTTGCTATTCTCTTCTTCATACGCTTAAAAATCTATGGTGACACCCAGGGCTACCCGCTTCTGACGGGGGGTAAAACTTTCGTCTTTTGTAAATTCATGCAATCCCTCTTTCGGCATGATCTCCGGGTCCTGTCCGGTGTATTTGGTCCAGGTAAAGAGGTCGTAACCGGTTACATACGCCTGGATCCGCTCCAAACCGATGGCGGCCAATCCTGCACCTCTCCACGTATAGGTCAGGGAGAGGGTTTTCAAACGGAGAAAGGAGGCGTCTTCCACAAAGCGGCTTGATCCCAGGTAGTTGTATCCGTATCCGTAAAGCGCGCGCGGAATGTCCGTACGGTCGCCCGTGTTGCGCCACCGTTTCAGTACCGCCCGGCTCTGGTTGTTGGTGCCGTACATACTCTCCGTGTTGATCCGGGTCTGGTTGATCACCTTCTGCCCGAAACGGGACTGGAAACCGGCCCGCAAGGAGAGGTTGCTTTTGTAGCGCAGGGTAAAGGTCGCCCCCCCCGTCACCACCGGCATGGCATTTCCCAGGTAAACAATGTCGTAGTTGTCGATCACCCCGTCGTGGTTCACATCCTCGTACCAGGCATCTCCAGGGCGCATCTGCACCCCCCGGATGGTGGTGTAAACCGGCTGGCCGGCCATATCGTACACCGGATTCCCGTTCCGGTCTTTGGTGACGGTCTCCGCTTCGTTGTCGTAAACCCCGAGATAGCGGAAACCGTAAAAAGCGCCTAAGGGCTGGTTCAGTTCCACCGAACTCGCATAGCGGTCGTTGGCCGGCGAAGTCGGATAGTCCACAAAATTCTTGTTGGAGGGCAATTCCAAAATCTTGTTCCGGTTCCGGCTGAAGTTGAAGTTACCGCTCAGGGTCAGGTCCTGTGCCAACCGAATGTTGTTGAAGTTTAGTACCAACTCCCAGCCCCGGCTGTTCATGCTCCCCGTATTGTACCAATTCACCTGGGCGAACCCGGTAGAAGTAGGGATAGAGACATTCTTGTGGAGCATGTCGTCGATCTTGTTGTCATAGATGTCAAACGTGATCCCGTACTTGAAGTTGTTCATGTTCAAGGTGAACCCAAGGTTGTGGGAGCGTTTGGTCTGCCATTTCAAGTTGTCCAACTGTACCTGGTTCGGGCCGATCCCGCTCATGCTGCCTCCGTTGTTGGGGCGCGTGATGTAGGTGCCTTCCGGAGCGAAAGTCCCGGTATAGGCGTAGTTTTCGTTGGGGCTGGTACCGGAGATCCCCCAGTTGTAACGCAGCATCAATTCGTCAATCCAGTCAACAGAAGCCAGAAAACCTTCGTTGTGTACCTTCCAGTTGAAGTCTACTACCGGCTGGCTCATCCAGCGGTTGGATTTCCCCATCTTGGTACTTCCTTCGTACCGAAACGAAGGAGAGATGACGTAACGGTCCCACAGGTTCACGCTTCCCATGAACAGGAAGCCCATCCCCCGGGCGCGGCTGGAGCCGGAGCCAAAAGAGCGGAGGGAGCCTCCGGCCGAGGGGTCGCTGTTTTCAGCGGAAGCGGCTTTGGCCACCTGCTCGTTGTAAGCATTTTCGATGTGGTCGTACACCTCTTGTTTCAGCGACAGGGTCAACCGGTAGAGCCACGGGTTCACTTCACTCCGGGAGTAAGCGAGCAGGTTGGACATCTCGATGTTCCGCTTGTCGTTGGTATTGTCCGTTGACGTATTGAAGTCTTCGTGCGTCCAGAGTAGGCCGGTTGCCGCCTGGGGCAGGAACCCTTTGGTCTTCTGGGTCACCAGGTCGATCCCCAACACCCCCCGGTAGATCAGATCTTCCAGCAGGTTGTAGGTAACGCCGAAATTTACGCCGGAGGTCTGGATGTTCTGGTTTTTGAACGACTCGTTCACCATCGCCACAGGATTGAAGACGCCGGTCCCGTCCGCCTTCCACGCTCCCTGGAAGTGGGTGGATTCGATCGGGGTGAAGTATTCGGCGGTCGGCCGGCCGTCCGCCCCGATGATCCACGGGCTCATGTTCGGCATCTTTTTACGCGCATGGGAACGGATCTTGCCGGAGTCGAACCAGTTGTCCTCCTTTTGGGTATCGGTGTAGGAGAAACCAGCGGTCACCCGCAACTTCTCCGAAAAGTTGTAATCCACATTCAAACGGGTGGTGAGGCGCTTCAGGCCGCTTCCCTTCGTGGTCCCTTCTTCGCTCAGGTAGTCCACCGAGAAGCGGTACGACGCCCGGTCGCCGCCGCCCGACATGGAAAAATTGGTGGAACTGGTCAAGCCGGTCCGGGTAATCAAATCCAGCCAGTCGGTATCCTGGTTGTATTCGTCGTAGTAGTTGTAAGCCGGGTCAAAGTTAATTTCCGGGTACTTGATCAGGTTTTCCAGATTGGTCCAGTGGAATCCCGTTTCGTACATCCGGTTCCACATCCCGTCCTGTATCATGGCGACATACTCTTTCCCGTTCAACAGCGGGATGCCTTTGGGCTCCTTTTTCCAGTCCATTTTCTGCACAAACGAGAAGCGGGGCTTCCCGGTCGAACCTCTTTTGGTCGTGATCAACAGCACCCCGTTGATGGCGCGGGAGCCGTACAGTGCAGTAGCCGTGGCATCCTTCAACACCTCAATATCCTCGATGTCGCTGGGGGCGATGTTCAGCAAAGAGCCGAAATCCTCGTCCGTTGCGGTCTGGAAATCGAAATCGCCGCCGAACGTAACGTCGTAGGGAACGTGGTCTACCACCACCATCGGTTCGTTGCTGGTGGAGAGCGAACTGATCCCCCGGATACGGATGCCCATACGGGCGCCGGGATCTCCGGAAGAGGCGATGATGTCTACCCCTCCCAAACGTCCCTGCAAGGCGTCCTCGATGGAGGTGATCTGCATGGTCTGCATATCCTCCGTACTGACCCGCTCGCGGGCGGCCCCCAGGTCACTCATCACAATCCCCGCCGCGTTTATATCTCTCCGGCGGGCCGTTACTTTTACCTCATCCAGCATGGACTGCATGTCTTCCAACACCACGTTTTCCACCGTCTGTCCCTTGTAAGGCACCGTTTTGGTTTTCATGCCAACAAAAGAGTAAATAATTGTCAGGTTCTGCTCGTTCTGAGGGATCGACAAGAAATACTCCCCGTTCAGATTGGTTGCTACCCCTCCGAGAGTCCGCTTGTTTTCATTTTGCACATACACTGTTACGCCGGGTATGGGGCCGTCCGTAACGTGCGTTACCACTCCTCTCAGCACCGCCTGCTGCGCCCAAAGTGTTCCCGGCAGTGTCAGAAAAGCGATAACGAATATCCTTTTCAGTAAATACTCGAACTTCATCTTCATTCAATTTATGGGTTAGTCTTCGGATTCAATATCGTATCGATACTGTATATCAAACCATCATAGGCAAATACGGGGAAATCGTCGGTAGTTGTTCCCGTCAGGGAGGTTTTCGGATTCCTGACAGTCAACTGTTTATCGTTGTTTCTCTCGATACTGAGCTTTTTGTAGGTCATGGTGTTATCCACGACTCCCGCCTCCTGTTTGGTATTGACCTCTAGGTCCGCCTTCATGCCGGGAAGCGGATAACCGGAAAAGACGTTTGCCTCTACCGTGAAGAAGTAATACTTCAGGAATTCGGCCAGTTCCACCGGGTCGGTAGGAATAGTGCCGTCCATTTTTCCCTGTGTTACCGCGTCGTTGCTGAGCGCCATCACGATGGTCCGTTCTCCGGCAACGAATGATATCACACCGCCCGCGGCGTCATCCGCCAAACCGGCCTCTCTCAGCAGTTGGTAAAATTGATTGAAACGGGTGTTGTTCTTCAAGGCTGCGTAGGTCATGCTGTTGGGAGCGCCCAACATACCGTCCACAGCGTAAACTTCCCCATTTTCCATGGTCCCCAGGTGGTGGGTCACGCTGATGGAACCGCCGGCCATTGACTCCAAACGATCATCTTCCACGATCAGGTAGGTGTAGCCCTGTTTGGCATCCACGAATTTCCGGCCGCCGGCCGCATCGAAATCTTCCGGCCGGATAGCGCTCGCAGCAATGTGACAGGCAGCGAGGGTCTGCATCCAATTGATCGGGACTTCGGTTTCCGAATCGCCGGCCGCCAGCATCAATCTTTCATCCCCGAAGAGCATCGGGTCACCCATATCCAACCGGTATCCGGCCTCTTCAAACACCGAATTGGGCACGGCGAACAGGGTATAATCCGTCAACATATTGACCAATTGGATCACTTCGCCCGCCTGGTGCATAATGTGTTGGAAAATCGTATACTCCGGATAGCGGAACAATGGGCCGGTCACCGAGCGGAAAGGCGCAGGGGTGATGACCTTGTTGGTGCCGTAGAAGGTCCCGTTGGAGCATAACTCCCTGTGAGATACATCCGTATCCGGATCCATGTCAATTTTGTCTCCGAATACCGAACTCAAACCTTTGGCCGATTTAAACTCTTCCGGAAGCGAAAGGTTTCCCTGAAACACCTGTCCCCGCAGAAAATAGTTCAGGGTCAACAACGGGATCGCATCTATGTTCGGGTACGCCCCAAAGATCCCTGCCGGAGCAAAATAGTCCGCCAACGCTGCATTATCCGGCACAACAGCAGTAAAACTGTATTGGGTCAGGTTGCCCATGTGTTGGTAGTCCAACTGCGAAAGCTCTCCGTTATAAGTCCATTCAGAGGCGATCTTCGGCAAGACGGTCTCCTTCGTTGCGCCGTGAAAGAAGAGGAAGAGCGAATCGCCGGCAGGGGCAAACTTGCCGGAATAGGTGGCATCGTAACTGAAATTTGTGAACTTGTCGTACAGTTGCCTGAAGGCAGAAAATTCGGCCGGGCGTTTTTCCAATACTTCGTAAATGGTGTTCAACGGCCGGATGACATCGTCCAGGATATTGACATACCCGTTGCTGGAGGGGATGTCGTACTCCAAAATCCCGGCATTTGCCACATATACCCGCTCCTGGTCCCCGTACCATTGGCTGTTGGGGAAAAAGTATTTGTAGTTGTACTCGTAATTGCTCAGATCTTTGGTTTCGAACATCACCGTGGAGAGTGCAGGCAAAAAGAGTTCTTTTCTATAGATATTGTACTCATGCCCGCTTCCCGTCAGCGGATTCGTCCGTTTGTAGATGGGCGGTTTCGCAAAGGTTTTCTGCTTGTAAGCCAATCCGTCGGAAGCTGGCACTCCTTGTCCGTCTATGGGGAAATCCAACAATTGCCCCTTTTTGAAGGAGTACTGCATGATGTGGTACCCCACCAGCACCTGTAACTCCGCTACCGGCACCTCCTGCACGGAAGCGTACCCCCTGGATTGCAGGTAAGCCATGAATTTGTCGTCCTCCGGGGCGAAAACGGTACACAAAACCTTTCCTTCCAACACGTCCTTCAAACCGCCTCTTTCCGCGGCCTCCAGGAAACGTTCGTGGTTTCCCCTTGTCTTCAACACATCGTAAGCACTCCCTGCCAGCCAGCCGGGTTGCTCGTAATGTTCATCCATCTTGCTCTCACAACCGAAGAGGAGAAAGGCAAGACCGATCATTAGCCATTTACTGCTTCTAATTCTCATAGATTTTTAAGTGTTAGTCAAGTTTTTGTTGTTGTGTTATCGATTGCATGATTTAATATGTTATTAAGTTTCGTACACTCATTCGGGAGTTGTATACAAATTTCTGTCGTATTTTATCGATTGCATAAAAGTCTCTTTTTTAAAGCTAAATTAGGTACATGCATTGCGTAACATGTACTACTATGTAGCTGATTGTCAAAAAAAGTAAATGTGCACATCATCCTAAATCCTTCATTACGCAAACGTTAACGCATTCCTTTTAAATGCTCTTTTCTATATTTAGCATAAGAACAACTTCAATTCTCGCTACAAATATATACATTTTTTAATCTATGCAAATATTTTCATTTATTTTTTGAGACAAGTACACAAATAACCATTATCACGAGAGATTTCTTCATCAACTTTCTGTTTAATGCCTATCAGTCAAAAGCCCTTTACAAAGCTTGTTTAAAGCCAAGGAATACCTGTTGCATATGCTTTTCCATTCTCTTTCTATTTCTTTTCCAACTATGTCGTTTCCGGGACGCGCTGAGCGCAGGGCTGTTGGTTTCCGGAAGCGTCGTCGGGAACGGCGAATTATTTACTTGCTCCAGCTGAGGGACCAGAATCCGCTCTGCTTGACGAAGCAACAGTGGAAAAAGAAAATTTTTGTGTAGTTGCCCTGGATTTTTCACCCTAAACTCCCGACGAAATATTATTTTTTTCTATGCAATCGAATGCTCTTTGTGAAAAATTAATGAAAGTGTTTGTGGAAATCTAAAAATGTATATCTTTGTTCGTGTATCCAAATGGCAATATCTGTTAAAAATACTGTTGGAAAGAGAAAGCAGGACTTTTTACACATGTTTTTAAGGCATGTATGAAGAAAGAAAGCTAAAATAAAACACGTAATTACCAGATGGTTACAACTAATAAACGGAGTGTTTCTAAGAATATCTGATTTGAGAAATAGGCGGCTGTTTTTCAAATATCGGGAGAATAGTAAAATGTGTATGTTAAATTTAATAAATGGATGAACTTATGCGTAAACTGAGAAGTAAAGGCTTGATTTTATGGATCCTTGCCTCTGTATTCCTGCCAGGCTGCGAGGATACATGGGAGGAGAGGGTAGTTCCAGACCGGGAGCCGATCCAGAAGGGATTTACCCGCGAAATTTTAGCGCAGCGGGGAAATTTTACCTATTTTCTGGAGGCTGTTGAAAAAAGCGGATACCAACCAATGATCGATGGCAAGGGGTTGTCTACCATGTTCGCCCCTACGGATGTCGCTTTCCGGCGTTATCTGCTCAGAAACGGGTACAACAGCCTCGATGATATTCCGGAGGCCAAATTAAAAGCCATGATCGGGCAACACATCCTGCGGTACTCCTACGGACCGGATCAGTTGTTGAATTTCCAACCCCGGTTGAATCTGGAAGAGTATCCCGCCGGTATCTTTTTCCGGCACTGGACGGCTTATCAGGATGGAGCGGAGATGCGGAAAGATTACACCACGGGAGCCGATGTCAAGGTGTACCACGTGGATAAGTTCCTTCCGGTCTTTAATCCCAGTCTGTTCAAAACTTTGGGGGTGAAGGATCCGGAGGCCAGTTACAAATACTTTTTTCCCAAAAGTAACTGGCTGGGGACGGAAGATCAGTTGAATCCGGCCAATGCGGCGGTGATTGAACCGGCCATTCCCACTGACAACGGATACGTATATATAATAGATAATGTCATCGAACCGTTGCGTACTATTTACAAGGTTATGGAGGACTCCACCAATAACTTTAACATTATGCGGAGGTTATACGACCGTTTCCCCAATTTCCAGAATATGAGTACGTACGGAGGCGGAACCAACTACAGCGTACGATTTGGAGACGGTGCGAGCGACAATTTTTTGTTTTACCACTACAACGAGGCAGGTTATATGTTGTTGGCGATCGCCAGCGAATGGACAACCGACCGGGCTGACTGGACCCTGTTGGGAAGGATAACCTACAACGGTTTTGTACCGAACGACGAAGCGATGAACCGTTACTTCCGGGAGTTCTGGGGCAGTGCGGAGTTGAGCGAAGCCTACAAAAGTTGGGAAGAGGTGGATCCTCTGGCGGTTTACCATTTCCTCCGGAACCACTTTACGGATGTAAACGGGATGGTGTTCCCGGAGATGCTTCGGGCAGGGTTGTCGTCCGATTGGGGGTACCCTTACGAATTTAACGTGGATGCGGACGTAAACTTTAAGGAGATGTGCGGCAACGGTGTGATTTACGGTTTGACCACCGTGGAGGAACCTCCGCTTTTCAACTCTGTAGCGCGTCCTGCATTCCAATCGCCCAAATATTCGCTTTTCGGCTATATGCTGGACAAAGCTGCTTTGTTGCAGGATGTTGCCAATCGGGAACGGGAGTTGACCCTGTTTATTCCCTCCAACGATGTTTTACAGGCGGAGGGGTATAGCCTGAATAGAGGCGGAGCTGTGTATGACCTGAACAGCATGACCGTCCGGAGTGGAACTTCCACTGTGGCCACGCCGGCTTTGCAAACACTGGTGAGGAACCAATTGGTGAACGGACTGTTGACACCAGCTGACCTGAGCAGCCAGACCCCTGTCTGGATCGAATCGGACCGGGAGGATTCCTACCTGAAAGTCGGAAACAACCGGATCGAAGCGGAGGACGGCACACAGGTGCAGCTCGGCCAGGAGGAGTTCAATGCCAGCGGACGGTACGGCACGTGGAGAGCGTATGAGATCAAGGGGTTGCTGGGAAAAGGAAGCGTAGAGAACTTCAATACGCTAATTGACAATACTTCAAAAGGATACAACGGCCTGTTGAACAATTACGACGACGAGATCATTGCCAACTCCTCTTTTGAAAACGGAACAGGCGATCTCTATCCCTTCCGGAACTCCAGAGGGTTGCTGTTTGTTACGATGGACACCTGGGCCACACCGGGCGGGAACGGGATCCCCGAAGCGAATGCCAATAATCGGTTCGATATGACGGAGTGGCTGAACAAGCACGCTGTCGGGAGGACATCAGACGAGAATTTTAAGATACTGGATTTTCTGACCGGCGATGTGGTCGGAAAAACGCTGCAAACATTGGACGAGGATTTTCAGATAACCATTGTTGATGCAGAAGAGGTAACCAGCTCTTACGGAACGACCCGGCTAACCATACAACTTCCAATCTCGGAAGGCGGCAGAATGGTGAGTGCATACGGGCCGCATTTTTCCAAGGAGTGTATGTTTTATATCCTGACGACGGCAAACGATCGCTTTGTGTGGGGTGATTGATAAAAATTAATAAAAAATACAACGTATGAAATTGGCAAGATACAGTTTATTGGTTATCACCCTATTGGCCGGTTCGGTACAGCTTTTCGCCCAGAACCGGATCCTGCGGGGAACCATACGGGACGCCAGCGGGGCTATGCCGGGCGTCCATGTGTATGTATTGACGGAAAATCAGCGTGTGCTTACGGGGGTCATATCGGATGCCAACGGAGAGTACTATGTCAGCGTACCTCCCGGCGACGGATTAAAGATCAGTTACTCGTTTGTCGGGTACAAAACCCAAGAGATCGCTTACACGGGACAAACCGCGCTGAATATTACCCTGGAAGAGTCTTCCCTTGCATTGGATGCGGTCACCGTAACGGGAACCGTCAACCGGAACGAGATGGGAGTAAATGTCAAGAATGTGGTCTCCTCTACGGAAAGACTTACCCTGGAGGGGATTGAGGAGTTGCCGGTCACCTCACTCGGAGAGGCTTTGCAGGGAAAATTAGCGAACGTCGACATTATCTCTACGTCCGGTGCGCCCGGCGCCGGTTCGGCCATCCGTATCCGGGGGATCAGTTCGCTTTCGGTCTCTTCGGAACCGTTGATTGTCTTGAACGGTGTTCCTTACAACACACAGCTCCGGGAAGGATTTGACTTCGCCACAGCCACCGACGAAGACTTGAGCGGCCTGGTGAACCTCTCCCCGAGTGATATTGAATCCATCGAGGTGTTGAAAGATGCAGCAGCAACCGCCCCCTGGGGCGCTCAGGGCGCCAACGGGGTGCTGATGATCACCAGTAAAAAAGGGGCCAAGGGAAAAATGGTTACCACGGTCACGGAGAAGTTTTCCCTGAAGTTTGAACCCAAATCGATGAAGCAGTTGGACGGATATCAATACGTTTCGTTGATGCAGGACGAACTCTGGAACTGGGGGTTTGACACTTATATGGACTTTGACAAAGTCTACCTACTGGCACAGGACGGCATCAACTTCAACCCCAACTATATCTATTGGAAAGAGTACGACCAGAATACCGATTGGTTGAAGGAGATCACAAGGGATGCCAGCACCAGCAGTGAAACCAACGTTTCGCTGGAAGGGGGTGGCGACCGCGCTATCTACCGTTTTTCCGCCTCTTACCTGACGGAACGCGGAACCACCATCGGAGAAGACTTTAACCGGGTCAATGCCACGTTGTACCTGTTGTACAACTTTACCGACAACTTTTCGGTACAGACCGAGATGATGTACGGACAGGGGAACCGGAACCAGCCTTTCCACGATCCCCGTTCTGCGGCGTTGCAGAAGATGCCGAACATGAGCCCCTATTTTATGGAGGAGGACAACATCACCCGGACAGGCGACTACTTTACACCATACAGCTCGCTTCAGAGTTCGGGGGGGTACGATGCAAACGCATCTCATTACAACCCCGTGGCCATGGTAAACGAGTCGACCAAGAACACGGAGAGCCGGGACATGCGCCTGCGCCTGACGCTGGACTACCGGATCACCCCCAACCTGCGCTACCTCGGAAACCTCTCCTTTTCCGTAAATACGTACGAAACCCACGCATTTTTGCCGCAAATTGTAACCGGTGTCTACAAAACCAGCGAAAACTACAACCTGGGGACGACCAGCAACGACGACAACACCAGTCTGTACGTAAGTAACAACCTCACGTTCAACAAAACACTCTTTGAACGGCTGCACATCAGCGCCGCCGCCAAGACGGATATGCAATCCTCTGCAGCTGCCGCTTGGAGCAACAAGGTTTCCGGAAGCGCCTCTCCGGAACTGTCCGCCCCGCAGGCCGGAGGGATCATCCGGGATTTAAAATCATCCTCCTCGGAAAGAAGGACCTTCTCAATGATGGGGAGTTTGCACCTTTCCTACTTAGAGCGTTACCTGTTGAGCGGAACCTACAACTACTCTGCCTCTTCGGTGATGAATACCAACAACCGCTGGCTGGGGATGCCCAGTGTCGGGATCGGCTGGCGTATCGACAACGAACCTTTTCTGGCAAATTACAAAGAGATGGTCTCTCTGTTGAAAATCCGGGCAAGCTGGGGGATCAACGGGAATAACCCCACCTCCGGTTTCCCATCGGCCGGCCGTTTCACTAACGAGGGATACTACGGCGGCCTCGGAGCCGTCGGCCCCACCACTATGGAGTTGAGCAAAATGGGTTGGGAGAAAAAGGAGAAACAGAATGTCGGGCTTGACCTGGAGTTGTACAATGGGAAGTACTTCTTTTCGTTCGACTACTACAAGGACCTGACCAAAAACATGTTGCAAAAGAAGGTAACTGTTCCCTCCCAAACCGGTTACACGCAGATCGAGTATTACAACTCCGGAGAGATGTCCAACGAGGGTTGGGAGTTCCGGGCATCGGCCAACAACATCCGGTTAACGGAAGATTGGAGCCTGAATGCCAGCATGAATATCTCCGGCAACAACAACAAGATCCTGAAGTTGCCCAACAACAAAAACTTTATGCAGTACCCGGACAAAGCGACCAACAAAGAGTACGCCATTAGCATTACCGAAGGGGACCCGTTGGGAGCGTTCTACGGCTTTAAGTGCCTGGGTGTTTATTCCGATGCGGAAGCGGTTTGGGTGCGGGACCGGGACGGGAACCTGTTGCCCGACATTTCCGGCAACCCCATCCGGATGCGGCACGAAGAACGCGAAGTACGACCCGGTGACGCCAATTATCAGGATATGAACCAAGACGGAGTGATCGATCGTTACGATATTACCTATTTGGGGCACGCCATGCCCAAGATCACCGGCGGGTTCGGGCTTGGGGTCCACTACAAACAACTCCGCCTGCAGACCGATTTCCACTACCGTTTGAAATACGACGTGGTGAACGACACCCGGATGAATATGGAGAGCATGGACAATTACAACAACCAAAGTGTGGCGGTACTCGACCGTTGGCGGTACGAAGGGGACGTGACGGGAATACCCCGCGCCATTCACAGCAATGCCAACCACTACAATACGTTGGGTTCCGACCGTTTCGTGGAGGACGCCAGCTTCCTCCGCCTGAAAACCCTCTCCCTGAGTTACAGCTTCCCCAGAAAACGGATCGAGCGCCTGGGGCTTTCCCAGCTCTCGCTCGGGTTGACGGCTTACAATCTACTGACCTGGACCAACTATACGGGGCAGGATCCGGAGGTGAGCATCAACGGAGGGATGGATGCGAACGGTGATTTTGTCCTGATGGGGGTAGACAGATCCAAAACTCCGGTCGCCCGCAGGGTATCTTTTAATATGACGGTTAAATTTTAAGGGATTGAGTTATGAAGTACACGATAATTTTTCTGTTGGCGGCCGTTCTGTTCGCAACCGGTTGTAATACCTGGTTGGACCTGGAACCGGACAACGAACGCCTGACCCAGCAATACTGGGAAAAAGAGGAGGATGTCTCCACAACAGTGATGTCCAGCTATGTACGGCTGCGGAAGGCCCTGCCCCGCCTGATCCAGTGGGGGGAAGTACGGGCGGATGTCGTGCAGGTGGCGAGCAGCAACGCAAACCTGACCCGGATGAACCAGCAAAACATCACCTCGGACGATGAATTTGTAAAGTGGGGCGATCTCTACGCATCCATCAACTCGGCCAACGCCGTGATCAAATACGCCTCGTTGGTATTGGACAAAGACCCCCTGTTTACAGAGCAGAAACTGGACCGGTATGTCGCCGAAGCCAAAGCCCTGCGGGCACTGGCCTATTTTTACTTAGTGCGGACTTTCGGAGAGGTTCCGCTGATACTGGAGCCTTATGTGAGCGACCGGCAGGAATTTACCGTACCCAAAAGCCCGCAGGCCGTTATTCTGAACCAGATCACAACGGACTTGCGCTGGTGTATGAAACGGTTGCGCACCGAGTATACCGATTGGGAGGAACCGACCGGCAGTTTGGCTTGGCAGAACCGTTCCCGGATGACCGTTTGGGGCGCACACGCCCTGCTGGCGGACATCTTCCTTTGGAACGAACAGTACGCAGAGTGTATTGAAGAGTGTAACGCATTGATCAACAGCAACCGTTTCCGGTTGATTGCTGCTGACTTGACCGTTGAAGAGTACGAAGACGAAACCTGGTTTCAGCTCTTCTATCCGGGAGGCACCGAAGAGTCGATCTTTGAGTTCTATTTCAACAGCCTGAACGACGAGGGAAACACACTGATGACTCTCTTCTACGGAAACGGCAGTAACTATACCTACAGCGGCTCAGCCGCCCTGGCGGAAGAGTTTAATGAGACGCCCCGTGATCTCCGCGGATTGAACGGAAGTTTTGCGGGAGCCAACAATTATTTCTGGAAATACCTCGGAACGGGAGTCGCCAACGCGGATGCCTCAAACAGGCGCACAAGCAACACGGCGGCCAACTGGATTGTATACCGGTATGCCGAAATATTCCTGATGCGCGCCGAAGCGTACGCCATGCTGGACGACCGGCCAAGCGCCGTCGCGGATCTCAACCGGGTACGGGAGCGGGCTCAATCCCCGAGCTTGATGCTGGAGGCGGCCGCTTCTATGAGCAGGCAGGAGTTTTTGTTCGAAGTCCTGAACGACCGGAAAAAGGAGTTGTTGGTGGAAGGCAAGCGGTGGTACGACTTGGTGCGTTATGCTAAAAAGGAGAACTTCGCCTACAAGTCGGAGATATTGGATGTGCTGTTGCAGCGGATCTCGGTGAACGAGCGCCCGATCTGGGTGACCCGCCTGAACCAGAACGAAAGTCTTTATCTGCCGATCCACAAAGACGAATTGGAAACAAACAACCTGTTGGTGCAGAATCCGGCCTATAAATAAAAAGAGAAAAACGTATGAAAAAGAGCGTATATTTACTGATTACGGCCGGGCTGTTCTTGTTTGCAGCCTGCCAGGATGACGATGCCGGTAAAATGTTCGAACCGCCCGGCACCGACCAATCCGCACAGTTCCTGATCCGGGATGGGTATCCCGAATGGTACAAACTCCTGGAAGCGACAGGGATGGCAACAGCCTTTAACCTGGGCTCCACTCCCCTCACCTGTTTTGTGACAAATGACAGCGTCCTGTTGGAGTACGTGGAGTCCAGAGGGTACAACGACATCTCATCGTGGGTGGCGGCAGAACCCGATTTCGCCCAATTCTTTGTCCGGTACCATACGGTATTGAACCAAGCGTATGAGCTCTCCATGTTCCGGAACGGAAAGATGCAGGACTCCACTGCCTCGGGCGACTTCCTGACCTGCCGTTTTACGTCCGGCATGGACGGTGGTATCTACATAAATAATACGAGTAAGATCTTCCGGGGCGATTATGAAGCCCTAAACGGATTTATACACGAATTGAACCGGGTGATCGACCCTGTAACGCAAACCCTGTACGGATATGTGGAGCAGCCGGGCTACTCCCTGTTCAAGCAAGCCATTGATGCAACGGGTACCCGGAACTATTTTGACCAGATGACGGTGGAGCAGTTGGAGATACGCTGCCGCCGCACCCTGTTCCTGACACCAGACGAGGTATATGAAGAAAACGGGATCAACAGCCTGGACGACCTGAAAACACTGGTGTCTCCGGGGCGGACGGACTATACGGATCCGGAAAACCCGTTGAACCTCTACGTGCTCTTCCACCTGCTGGAGGGGGACTACAGCACCACCGAACTGGCAGAGATGTACGAGATCTTAGATAGACGACAACCCGGCTTTTACGTAAGCACCTCCACCGGTTACACGTTGGGTACCTACGCCGAAAACAAACTTATGCTGATCCAGGCGCTCGGTGCGGAGTACATCTTCAACGGACAGGTCAAATTCAGGGAAGATAAGAACAACCAGCCGGTACGGAACGGGTTTGTCCACGAAATCGACGGTGTGCTGGAGATTGTGGAGCACGAGAACATCCTGACTACCATAGAGACTACCGAGTGGTTTGGTTTTACCAAGATCCGGGAGTACCGAAACCAAAGTATTGAACGTTTCAAACAATACCTGGTAGCGGAAGAGTTAGCGCCCTGGTTTACCTGGAAAACAACCCCGGCCAACAAACCCAACGCCGTAGCGTATTCCGCTTTTACCACAGGCTCCTACAGCCACTATACCTATAATTGGGGCCGGGTAATGGCCTATGGCGACTTCATTATTGCAGACGTTGGAGCGGCCGGCGAAGTCACCCTCCTCACCCGCCCGATCCCCAAGGGTACCTACAAAGTGAACATGATGGCTCAAACCATCAAACAGGTAGGAGGTATTTTCCAACTGTACATCGACGGTCAAAAGGTGGGCGGAAACATCTCGATGTACGACCCGGAATGGGACTCCGTACCCGCGCGTGAAGTAACGTCGGAGATCATTTTTGAAGAGACTAAGCGGCACACCATTACCCTGAAAGCCGTGAAGTCGGGTACCATGACCTGGGACTCCATAGTATTCACCCCTGTAATCTGATACATATATGAAAAGAAATATCCTATACAGCAGTTTGGCCGTTCTTCTCTCTTTCTGGGGGTGCAGCGAATGGAACGACCACTACGATAAGAGCGGGGAAAGCATGCAGCAATCCGACAAGACTGTTCTGGAGTACCTGAGAGGGGATTCCGACTACGCGGATTACCTCTCCCTGTTGGAATCCACCGGCATGGACACGGTGTTTAACGGGATTCGGCTCCATACGCTTTTCCTTGCGCCCAACGGACAGTACAGCGCTATCTCGTCTTTAGGCGACTCCCTGAAAAGATTGGCTGTTGCCAACCAGATCACGGGGGGCAAGTACTTTGAAAGCGGATTCCGGGACAACCTCAGCCTGTTGGCGCTTTCCGGAAAAATGGTGCGGATCCTCGGCGCTGGAGATGGCTTCGCCATTGAAGGGAGCACCATTGTAAAAAGTGTTGTCAATTGCAAAGACGGGACCATCTACCAGGTAGACCGGCCTGTCGCCTACAAACAGACCCTTTGGGAACGGATCAAAAACGATCCCGATTACAGTTTTATAGTAAGTTATCTGGAGCAGGATCTGGATACGGTGTTTGACCGGGATCTGAGCCGGCCCACCGGATATTTCGACGACGAAAACCGGCCGTTGTACGACTCTGTTTTTGTACAGGAGCCGTCAGTGTTCAGTTACGGGCGTATTAACAAGGATTACAGGTACTATACGGTATTTTTGGCGACCAATGAGTTATACGAACGCAAAGTGGCCGAATATTATGCCAACCGGGCATTGATGACCGGTTTTACACCGACCCGCGATGATTCGGTAAACCTGGGGAACTGGCTTGTACGGACATTGATCTACAGCGACCTGATTGACAACTACGGAGAAGAGGAGGTGCTGTATTCAGTGTACGGTATCAGATGGAGGACAGATGCGCAAAAAGTAGCGGGAGCGCCGGAGAGTTTGAGTAATGGCTATCTGTACAAATTGCAGGACCTTTCCATTCCGAACAGCCTGTTGCAAAACGGGATCTTTACACACCAGGTTTCCATGACCTACGATGCCAAGCCGGACTCTGTGAAAATGGAGGTGACGGGAACAGGAGCAGGCGCCGTAACAGCTACGCTGGAAAAGACCCGGATCAGCGGGATCCTCAACTACATGTACGCCAAAGCAGAATTGAGCGCCGGCTATCAGGAGGAGTTCGATCCATTTGAACTCTCCCTCTCCTGGGTAACCGGCCTGCTGGACGAAGAGACGCTGGAGTTCAAACCGGTCTATGCGGCCCCCGGGGAGTATATTCTAAGCATACAGTTCTTTAAAAGAATAGAAGCGGCCCAGGAGTTCGATATCTATTTCCACGGCAACCTCGTGGGGCAGGTCGAAGTAGAGGATGGATCGTGGGACCAGGCCTATACCTATCAGGTAGGCCGGGTGGTTATTCCGGAGAGCATCGGTGTCCAACCCCTGCGGGTGATGTTGAAAAACCGGGGTACAGGCTGGCAGAAAGCGTTAACGCCTGTCAGCATTGAGTTGGCACCCACAGTAAATAACTATTAAGGTTCGGATTATGAAGGCAAAAAGTATATTGTTGATTTTAGGAGTATTTGCTGCCCTCGCTGTCTTTGGGCAAGAAGCAGCAGAGACGTTCACCTTGCGCGGCAAGGTGTTCAATTCACAGGACAGGAAACCGGTGGCGGGAGCCGTTGTCTCCACAGCCTCCGCGGCCGAACCTGTAGAGACGGATGCGAACGGGGAGTTTTCCCTGACCGTTGCGACTTCAGACCGGATCCTGACGGTACGGTACAGCGGGTTCTACCCGGTAGAGTACACCCTCGACGAGCGTCGGGAGTTGGTGATCTACCTGTTACCGGATAACACGCCCGGTTACCATTCCGAGATCCGTCTGCCGTTTGGCGTGCGCAAAACCGAAGAGAAAACCGGTAATTCCGCACAATTGGTCGCCAAAGACATGGGCGAAGGCCGGGCGTACAGTGACGACGCTTTGACCGGTAAGTTTGCCGGCGTACGCACCTTGCAAAAAGGCGGCATGCCGGGCGAGGGAAATTATGTCAACTATCGGGGCATCCGGAGCCTATACGGCAGCAACACGCCTTTGTTGATGGTGGACGGGATGCCGATCGTTTCCAACACCATCCCCTCTTCCGTTTTTACCGGATACTCCCGGAACATCTTCTCGTTCGCTTCCCAAAACGAACTGGAGCAGATATCCGTATCGTCCGGTTACGACGCCGCCCCGTTGGGTGCGGTCGGTTCGAACGGGGTGATTGTGATGAACACGGAACACGCTATAGACCTGGATACGAAAATAGAGTTTGAAACGGTGAATGGCCTTTCGTTCCTGGGGCGGAGAATCCCTTTGCTGAAAGGCGCCGATTACCGGGAGTACCTGGACCAGGTGAGCCAGACAGCCTTTCCGGGGGATATGATCTCTACGATTTTCCCTTTCCTGTCCGGCAATGAAACCCTCGGCGAAAACTACTGGAACTACCAGCACGACACCGACTGGCAGGAGGAGATCTTCAAAACAGCCTTCTCTACCAGTAACCTGTTGAAGGTAAAGGGAGGGGACAACATTGCCAAATACGCCATCATGGCCGGGTACACCCACGAACAGGGTATTGAGGACAATACCAACCTGAACCGCTACTTCGCCCGTTTCAACGGGGACATGGTGATGAGCCGCCGGCTGACCATGTTTACCAACGTAGGGTTCAGCCACTACGACAACACCATCTTTGAACAGGGCATGGTGCGGGAGATCAACCCGATGCTGGCCACGCTGCTCAATCCCGCCATCATGGGCCCCAAACGGAGCAACATAGAGGGGAAACCTATTGACGTATGGATGCCGTACAACGGGACTATCCGGGTCAGCAACCCCACCTTCCTGACGGAGGAGTTCCGGAGCGACAACTTTGTCTACAACATGATGATCAACCTGGGAATGCAGTACGTCCTCACCCCCAAGATCAATCTGGAAGCGCTGATCGGGATCAACTACGACCACAACCGGGAGAAGCTCTTTGTTCCGGGGCGCTCCGTTAGCGCTGTGGTACCGACCTACTACGGCGTATACGCTGGCTACAACGCTATCCGGCTGGGCGTCGGACGGGACATGTCGTACTACGGCAACCTGAAAGCCCACTACACGGACAGTTGGCAGGGAAAACACTACCTGGATGTGACGGGAGGGGTGCAGATCCTAATGAACAAGAAGAAATACGAAATGGGCAAAGGGTTTAACACCGCCACCGACTACAACCGCAGCCTGGAAAACGTAGCGAACGCGGCCGGGAAGTTCCTGGACGGGTACGATGATCTCTGGCGATGGAGCAGTGTTTTTGCCCGCGCAGATTACAACTACCGGAAGCAATTCTACGCAGGAGCGGCGCTCTCTGTGGATGCCAGTTCGGTAGCGGGCGACCGGGCCGAACTCTTTCTGCTGAACCCAGCGGTAAATTTGGGCTGGAAGATGCACAACGCTTTGTTCCTCCGGGATGTCGCTCTGGTCAGCAACCTGACCCTGCGGGCGGAGTGGTCGAAGAAACACAACACCCACTTTCCACCCATGCTGGGTAAATTTTACTATGAATCGGCCTACTTCAAAGAGATGGGCGGTATTGTACGGGCCAACATCCCGAACGAAAATCTGACACCGGAGGCCGTTACGACCTTCAATGCCGGGGTGGACTTCAGTACGCTGGGACGGAAATTGAACATCAGCCTGGATTACTACCACAATACCACAACGGACCTGATCCTGCCGGAAAATCTGGCCGACGCTTTCGGGAGCAAAGTGCGCTATGTGAACAGCGGCAAATTGAAAGGGAGCGGGTTTGGTATCTCTGTAGATGCTACCCTGCTGACCGCAGGTGACTTCCAGTGGCGGATGGGCGCGAACATCGCCTCCGATAAATCGGAAGTAGTGAGCCTGGGAGGCTTTGAACAGTCTATTATGCCGTTGACCGACGGAGCAGAAATCATTACCCGCAAGGGAGAGAGCCCGTACCTGTTCTACGGTTACAAAGCAGAGGGGGTATACGCCACCACCGCAGAAGCGCAAAATGCCGGCCTGACGGACTATACCGGCGTCGCTTTCCGGGGAGGGGACATGCGTTACGTAAATGTAAACGGTTCGGACCAGGTGATTGACGAGCGGGATAAAACGGTGATCGGAGATCCCACCCCCGATTTTTACGGCGGTTTCTCCACCTCTCTCCGCTACAAACAGTTTACATTGGACGCCCAGTTTACCTATTCTTGCGGGAACGATGTTTACAATGCCGTACGCAGGGAGACCGAAGGGATGAACACCTTTGCCTCCCAGACCGAAGCGGTAAAAAACCGCTGGATGTACGAAGGACAGCGCACCGACGTACCGAGAGCAGACCTGAACGACCCGATGGGGAACAGCCGGTTCTCCTCGCGGTGGATCGAGGACGGATCTTTCCTGAAGTTGAAGTACCTGACGTTGAATTATACGCATCCGGAAAAGTGGTTTGTGTTCAATTCACTGCAAGCCTACATTACGGCGGAGAACCTCTTTACCGCCACCAAATACCTGGGCTACGATCCGGAATTTGCGTACTCCTACGATCAGCAATTTTTAGGACTGGACTATGGAAAGGTTCCCGGAGCGCGAACGTTTAAGATCGGCCTGCGTTTAGGCTTCTGATGCGAACAGTGTTGAAATTTGTAAACCGAATAGTATGAAAAAGATCAGATTATATACAAAAACCCTGCTGGGGCTTCTCCTTCTCTCCTTTTCCGCCTGCGAAAGCATCATGGATGTGGAGATGCCGGATGCCCTGGATGCCAGGGAACATTACTCCTCCTCGGGGGAAATATACGGCGCTTTTATCGGGATCAATGCAGCCTTTACGAAAGTAGCCGAACAGACCGTTATTCTGGCCGGCCTGAAAGGGGATTTGATGGAACCCACCTCCCATGCACCGGAAAGTTTCTGGAGTATTTACCGGTACGAGGCGGACAACAGCACCCCGTACACCAGTTCGGCCCTCTATTACGATATCGTTATTAACTGCAACGACTTTATCAAGCGGCTGGTCAACTATAACCGGACCCGCCCCGGAGAGATTCCCGAAGCCTCTTACAGGGGCATGATCTCCCAGGCCATCTGTTACAAAGCCTGGAGCCTGATGATGATCGGGCAGTTTTGGGGCGAAGCGCGTTTTTACAACGAACCGCTTACGGACAATTCCGAACAGGGCATGGTACTGTTGAGCCTGGACGCTCTTCCCTCCTTCCTGATCAGCAACATGCTGGAAGGGGTAGAAGGAATCGACGCTTTTCAGGACCTGGATTGGAAGGCCGTATTGGACGATCCAAACGCCAACTGGAACGGGCGGATGATGGAACCCAATATCCTGTTGGGCGAACTCAACCTCTGGGCCGGGAACTATCAGTCTGCATTCGATGCCTATATGAAGGGGCTGGCCAAGGACGCCACCACCAACCTCCATCCGTTGATGCGGACGGGTTTTGCCAGCTTTTTTCTCTCGGAACCCCACGAAATTTTTTCGGAGGTAATCACCGGCGCCGTCTTCGACACACGCTACCACCAGACTCACAACCTGGCGTTGACCTTCCTCAGTACCGGAACATCCATAACCAATATCGGTCAGTATGCCATCCGGCCGAGCCAATACATCCTGGATCTCTACAGGGAGCAGACCAACATACAGTATGGAAAAGAGGATACATACAGAGGTGTCTACGCTGATGTAACCTTCATGTACGGCAGTTATCAGGCGGAGATGGAGTTGATCGGGAAATACACCAGCGACGACACACCCATCCCCGTGTACCGGGCCGGACAGGTCTTTCTGAATGTCATTGAAGCGCTCGCCTTTATGGGGCGTTATGAGGAAGCGTTCGGCCTGCTGAACGGAGGGTTGTTAGCAGCCTACGACGGAACCGCCTACGAAGCGCCGTTCACGGCATACCCTATCGATCTGCGGACCAGCTACGGCATCCGCAGTCGGGTAGCGCTGTTGGATTACGACGAACAGGAGCTCTTCGGCGAAACGCCCATTTCCTCCCGCGACTCGCTGGTGCGCTTCCTTGGCGTAGTGGCCGACGAAGTGGCGATGGAGCTTTCCTTTGAAGGTAAGCGGTGGCCGACTTTGGTACGCATGGCCCGCAACCTGCAGGATCCGGCCTTTTTGGCCGACCGGGTTTCCCGTAAATTTGAAACCAGCGGGTCGGCGGAAAGCTACCGGGCGTTGTTGCTGAACCCGGCAAACTGGTATATTAAAGACGATGAGAAGAACACATTAAAGTAAAGGGATGATGAAAACAATACTGAATAAATTGTGGATAATCCTTGCGTTGGCGGTATCGGGTACCGCCTGCGAACGGGACGGGATCGAACCGGACACACTGTACGGAGAGGCGAAATTCGTGCCCATCGACAGTGTGGAGAGCAGCCAGGATTACGGATCGGTTACTTTTACCTGGGTAAAACCGGATTCCTCCTCTTCCCTGCTCTACACCGCCATCAGTTGGAAGGATCCGGAGGGAGCAGACCAGCGGTTGAATGTTCCCCGGCACATCGACACGGTGACACTGGAGGGTTTGGCGACTTTCGAATATACTTTTAAATTTCGGTCGTACGACGAAGACGGCACCGGGGTGGACATTACCTCTTTGCAGCTCTCCGTAGAGGATTGGTTGCAGGAGCCTCCGGCCGCTGTGGAAAATCTGATGACCAATGTAGCAGAAAACCAGTTGCTTTTGAGTTGGAACCATCCGGTACAGCGCACCTATGCCAATGTACGATTCGATGTATACGCCGGAGATGTTCTGGTGAAAACGGTAACGGTCGGAAAAGCGGAAACGCCGCAAACGGAGATCGAGCTGGAACACACCACTGACTATCGGTTGGTTTACTACTCGCTCAATGCCCGCAACATCCGATCGGCAGAAGCAACGATCCCGTTCAGGACAGGGGAATGGGCGCCGGTCGCCCCAGGAATTGCATTGGATCACTCCCGGATCAATTATGCCCACAGCGGAGAGATCACCTGGACGGCAGGCGCCGATACCGATTCGCTACGGATCTCCTATCGGGACCTGAACGGCGAGATGCGCGCCTACTATTTTGATGCTACGACCGGCAGAGGGTACCTCTCCCTCCTGCCCGGCGGAAAGGTTTCGGTATCCGTACAGGCTATGGGAGAGACAAACACCTGGTCCATTCCGGTCGTATCCGAAATTACCACGCTCAGAACCACAGAGTTGTATCGCTTGCGCGCCGGGAACGGAAACGCCACCATGTCCAAGTTGTCGGAACGTTTCTTTTACGCTCTCGGGCACGGATCGTACGAGGACTACAAAGCCAATCCGAACAATGCATACTACACCTTTGCCGAAATGGCCCAACTAAAGGAACTCACGCTGCAATACGAGGTGGAACAGATTGACGAGATTGAGTTACTGACGAATTTGGAAATGCTGATCGTTTTAGCAGCCGGCCCCGTATTGGACAAATGCCCGCCGGTATCCGAGTGGCTGGCATTGGCCGACCGGCTTCCGAAGTTGACAACACTCCGGGTAGCGACTGGCTATCCCCGGTATGCGGAGTTGCAAGCAGCTTTTGCCAACCACCCCCAAGTAACGTTTGAATAGTAAAAAACACGATATGAAAAAGTTATTATGGATTGTTGCACTGTTCACACTGGCGTGGGCGTGCAAGGACGACGAGAAGACACCCGGTCCCGGTCCGGGCGATTTTTACCTGGACCTGTCAAAAGAGTCGGTGTTGGCGTGGGACACATTGACCTACGTGCAGATCGACGTGAGTACCAACGGAGAGTTTTGGGATGTACAGGCGGATTCCACCGCCCCCTGGTGCGAACCCTCTATGAACGACACGAAGGAGGACCGCTCCATCACCCTGCGGATCGCACCGAACGGAGACGCCGGAGAGCGAGAGGCTGAGATCAAGGTGTACGGGGAAGATAGCATTGTCAAGACCATTAAGGTCAAGCAGATGGGGACCGATCCCTCAATCATCTACCATGCCGTGGACCTGGACAAAATATCGGACGACTCTGTCCGGCTGATCATTGACATTGAGGCCAACATGGAGTACGAAGTTATCATTCCAAGTGCTTACCAAAGCTGGCTCTCCTGGGACGGTACGGAAGAGGGGGACCGTATCCGGAATTACTTTACCGTAAGCCGGAACCTCGGGGAACCCCGGGATGGGATGATCTTGCTGAAAGGGGTCCAATACCCGGAAATAGAAGAGGAGATTTCCCTGCATCAGCTTGCCTACAATTCGGAATATTCACCGGTGGATCCGGGCGACATCGGCAAAACGAAAGACATCAAGATCAAGATCGTTTCCGCCACCACCACCAGTGTGGAAAACCGTTCCGACGCCGCCATAGTGAATATTTTTGACGGAAGCTACACCTACGGCTGGCACTCCCGTTGGGGAGCGGGACAAAACAATGATTTCCCCATCACTTTAGTGCTTACGCTGGAAGAGAACCAGAACACGTTGGATTACCTCATGTATTATCCCCGTGCTCCAAGAGGAAACGGAACACCGGGATTGGTAGATATTGATTACACGACAGCGGACGACCCAGACAATTACAAGGTGTTCGGCAAGTATGATTTTGAGCAGTCACCGGACACTCGGAAACTAACCCCTCCAGAACCTATTGTGGCCCCCGCCAAGATCCGGATGATTATCCGCAGCGGTTACAACGGATATGGATCTATCCAAGAGATGGAAGCTTGGGAGATGGCCCTGCCGGATCCCCTCCTCACCAGTATCTTTACGGACAGTACCTACTCGGCGTTGAACCCGGGCGTAACCTACGAAATGATCAGTCAACTCACCGAACCTTTCCTGTTTAACATCGCCAAACATTTACTGGCGGGAGACTATCCTGTTGCCGAACGGGTGCGGGAGTATCTCCCCTACCGCCACCCGGACAACGTAGCCAAGGAGTTGAAGACGTCTACGTATAGCCTGTATGACAATCCGACCGGGATCTATTTCCGGCCGATGGACGACGTGGTGGTCTTTGTCGGGCCGACTAATGGCGAACAGGTAAGTATCCGGATTGCAGACCATGTGAGTGGAGATCTACAAGAAGAGATTTTTGCCTTGCAGGAAGGGGAAAATAAATTTACCAGCCGGTACGGTGGATTGGCCTACATTGACTATTACACTGAAAACAGCGGGGCGCCAGTGAAAGTGCATGTGGCTTCCGGTCTTGTAAACGGTTTGTTTGACGTCACCAAACACACTAACTCGGATTGGCAGCGGATTCTGGACAATGCGGTCTTTGCCGCATTGGATGTCGTGGGTGAAAAGATGCACCTGGTGTTTGAAGTGGAGGATTGGAAAACCATTTCCAACCCGGTGGAACTGATCACCGCCTGGGATGACATTGTGCGGTTGGAACAGGAGTTGATGGGATTGGTGAAATTCAATCGGGTACCGAGAAACCGGGTTTTCGGCCAGGTGGACAATCGCCCGACAGCAAATTACATGGATGCTGTTGCCTATCGAACAAGGTATTCCAAAGGAACCATCCGGAACCTGGTGAACGCTGACAAGGTGCGCAGCAGCGATGTATGGGGGCCGGCCCACGAGATCGGACACGTCAATCAGGTACGCCCCGGAATGAAGTGGATCGGAACGACCGAGGTGACCAACAACATCTACTCGCTCTATGTACAGACCCAATTCGGAAATGTTGCCCGCCTGACAGCGTCAAGAACATACGAACAGGCTTTTTCCGAGCTGATGTTGCCCGAAGTAGCCCACGGTTCGGTGGAGGATCCTTTTGTCAAACTGGTTCCTTTCTGGCAGTTGCAACTCTACGCACAGTCTGTCGGTAAGTCCGACGCTTACTATCCCGAACTGTTCGAGAATATGCGCCGGTTTGCGGACAAGACCGATAACGGGGAGATGCAATTGGACTACGTAAAATACAGTTGCCAATTGTTGCAGCTTGACCTGACCGATTTCTTTGTTGCCTGGGGATTCCTGCGGGAGGCGGATTTAACGATCGAGGATTACAGTACCGGAACGCTGAAGATCACGGCGGCGCAGGTGGACGAGGTAAAAAGCACGATTGCGGGGTACGGAGGTGATCCGGCTCCCGTAACCCTGCCCTACCTGACGGACACCAACGTCGAATTCCTGAAGAACCGGCAGGCAGTGGTAACGGGAACGGCCGGAAGATCGGGCCAGCGGATCACCACAACCGGTTGGCAGAACGTAATGGTATACAAAACCTACTACGGCGGCAGTGTCGTATACATCAGCGCGGATCCGTCCTTTAACATTCCGGACGATTATCCGGCGGAATCGGCAGAGATCAAGGCCGTACAGTGGGATGGAACGGAAATAGCGGTAACCTTTTAATTGAAAGTGTATGGAACGTATGAAATGGATAAAAACAAGCGCAGTGGCGCTCTGCGCACTGCTGTGCGGATGCAACGAAGCGGATAAATTTTCCGATCTGGTGCTGCCGGGAACGGTGGAGTTTGAATACGAGACCCACAACGTACCCGAAAATGTGGCGTCGGCCCGGATCCCTGTGCTGCTTTCGGCCGTGGCTGCGAGGGACGTTCAACTGAGCATCTCCATTGCGAACCGCTCCGACCTTCCGGTCGGACAGATCGCAGCCGAGGGGGTGAACTTCGAGATTCCCGCCAAGCAACTCACCATCCCGCGGGGGGAAACCTACGGGTATTTCCCACTCTCGGTGGTGGATGATATTGCTGTCAACGAGGACCGTATGTTCGATGTAAAGATCGAAAGCATCTCCGACGGGGCGGAACCGGCGCGTATCTCACAGGTGTGCCGGGTAGTGATCCGAAACAACGACTTCTGGCCGGAGGTGAATTTTGAAAAGCCCCAATTCGCTGTTCCGGGGACGGATACGCGGATGGTGTTGCCGTTGGCCGTGGGCGGAGGAGTGATCCGTAACCCGTTCCGGGTAACGGTAACCGTGGAAAGTGTGACCGCAACGGAGGGGACGGATTTCTCCATCGAACAGAAGGAGTTCACCTTTACGGAGGAGAGCCGGACGGATTCCATCGTGATCAACCTGACGGCCCCGGAAGACATGGCGGGAGACATGGCCTTCAAGCTGCGGTACGAAGTGAATGAGGCCGGTATTACCGGGACTATTCCCGAAACGGAGGTTGTGATCAAAAAAGTGATCAAGTACGTCGGTTTCCAGAACCGGATGACCCGGATATTCCAGCGCTATGAAAAAGCGCTCGTACCTATTTCCTTTACCGGATTGAAGACCTCCAGGGATGTTTCGGCCCGGATCCGGGTGAAATCCGTGGAAGGGATCGCACCGGAAGACATCCTCCTTCCTTCGGAAACCATCACCACCAAGGGGGATACTGTCTCCAATTTTGAAGTGACGATCGTGAACAGTTTCGAAGGGAACCTGGATGCGGCTTTTGAGTTGGAGATCGAAGAGGTGACGGACGGAGAACTCGGAGCGATCACTACAACCTGGATACGTGTTGCGGAAGGAGTAGACCTCGACCGTTCCACGTGGGAGGTACTCAGTTATTCCACCGAAGAGCCAACCGGCGAAAGCGGCGGGGCTAACGGACGCTACTGGATGATTTTGGACAACAACCTCAACACCTTCTGGCACACCCAGTGGCAAGGGACCGGTTCTTACCCGGCACCACCACATCAACTTACCGTTGGGTTTGGCGGGCAGGTCATAGATGTTGAATCGGTGAGAGTATTGCGCCGGCAGGCTTCCAACACCAATACAAAAACGGTGGAGATCTACCTTGCAACCGACCAGCAAATTTCGGACTTTGTCCTTGTAGGTTCGTTGGCTTTCCCCAACAATACGACCGGGTTGACACAGAATGGCATGACCCTGGTCATGCCCTACTTCCATTTCAAAGCATACGGGATGCGGGTACGGATGCCGGACAGCAACACCACAAACGGAGTCTGTTCGCTTGCCGAAGTGTATGTCAACGGATTGGTGACGAAGTAGTCGTTTGGGTCTACTGAAACAACCAAGAGAGGATGCTCACGGAAGCATCCTCTCTTTTTTATCCAATTATGTACGTACTTTTGTATCAAATCGGGGGGTATGAGGCCGGTTATTCGGGAAACGCTTTGAAAAAAGGAAATTTATCACTACTATTACCAAGTGTTTCGCAAAGCGCCCGTTCCACAACAACCCTGTAAATGATGAGCATAAAAGAAAAGATCCCGGCAAACCTCCTTTTTTTCGGCTTTGTCCTCTTGACGGCTGGAGGATACCGGGCGGAGTTGTTCGAACGCCTGGCGGAGTTGTCACTGTTCCTGCCGGACCGGCGTTTTTGGGCGGAACACCTGCTGATTCCCGGAGATCTTCTCCGGTACGCTGGCGCCTGGCTTACCCAGTTCTTTTACCACCCCTGGTTGGGAGCCGCTTTACTGGCCATCTTGCTCACCGGCATCCAACTGCTGATGTACCAAGCATTCCCTCCCAAAGGGCTTTTCCGGAACGGCTATGTTCTATCGTTTGTCCCTTCCCTGTTGCTGCTCTTCCAGATACTCCAATTGGATTACGTTATCTTCTATGAAAACCGGGCAGAACTGCTCTTCTCGCAACCATTGGGACTTTTGGGGGCCTTAGGGATTTTTTGCATCGTCGACCGGATACGCAGAAATACACATAGGCCCGGCATCCGTTTCGGTGTGTCGACGGCTCCCTTGCTACTCTATTCGCTGTTGGGTTTCTATGCCCTATTGCCCACCCTGCTGCTGTGGATACGGGAGTGGAAAGAGCCGGAAAGAGTGAGCGGAAAACTGCAGATTGCAGCGGCGGCAGGCATGGTGTTGATCCCCCTCCTCTTTTTCTTTTGCTACGAACGGTTGAGTGTTTTCCGGATCTACACGGCAGGTACGCACGCATTGTATCAGTTTCAGGGCAGTTGGCGGTTGTGGTGGGCCTATCCCGCCCTCTTCGGGTGGTTGCTGCTGTCGGTAGCACTCTTGTCACGCTCCGGCCCTATACAACACTCCTCCCGGAGATCTGTAGAAAAAACGCAACGACACGCTCCGCTCCTTCGTTCTTTACTGAACATCCTCCTGCTGGCCGTGTGCTGTGTGGCGCTCTTTTTCGGCCCGCAACAAAATCCCAATTTTTATCGGTTACTAAAGGTGCAGCGCGCCTTGCAGGCGGAAAACTACGACGTCATCCTGCAACAGACCACCGTTGAGAAGCCGGACCGGATACTCTGGCTTTACCGCAACCTTGCCTTGTGGAAAAAGAACCGATTGTGCGAAGAGCTGTTCAATTACCCGTTAGACCTCCCTTCTCCGACAAACACGATCATGCCGGTGCGCATCATCGGCCCCGACCTCTATGCACACTACGGACAGGTCAACCACGCATACCGCTGGTTGATGGAGAATTCGGTACTGAACGGGGTAAAAGCGGAGTACCTGCGGGAGATGCTCAAAATGTCCGTTTTAAACGGCGAATCCGCCTTGGCCGTCAAGTATTACAACATACTTCGGCGAACTCTTTTTTATGGGAAACAGGCAGAACAGTACCGGGAGTATCTGTTGCGTCCCGAACGGGTGGCAGAGAACGCAACGCTGCAGAGCATTCGGGAATACAGGCCCGATAAGGATATACTGGGAGAGGAGAGTTCGTATGTGGAACCCTTTCTGCTCCGCTCCTTCTGGAACATACCGGACGGCTCTTTCCAGACGCTGGAATTGAAGATGAGCGCCGTGTTGCTGTTGAAAAAGGGGGAGCTTTTCCGGGAGGTGCTGGAGGTGTACCGGAAGAACAACATGGCACTGCCCCGCTACGTGCAGGAGGCCGCCCTGCTCTTTCTCTCCGTGGATCCGGAGTTCGACATAGAGAGCCTGCGCATTGCGGAACCGATCGTCCGGCGGTACAACGAATTTGTCAACGTCATGCAGAACCACCGGCCGGAGGAGGGAGCGCTCTCCGCAAAACTCCGCAAACACTTCGGAGACACCTATTGGTGCTACTTCACTACCGTACAAAACGTAGCCGTTATTTAAAACAACAAAATATGAAACCTCATATACTATTTATTCTGCTCTTGTGGATACTCCTGCCGCTTCTTTTCAGTAGCTGTTCGCCGACGATTCCCAGTGATGCAGAGGAGAGTTCGCTGCCGTTGCACATTTACCCCGACTACACGTCGGTGACTCTGCCGTACAACATCGCTCCTCTGAATTTTAAAATAGAACACCCGGCAGACGAATACCTGACCGTGCTCCGGGGCGAAAAGAAGGGAGAGATAGTCTTGGACGGAAAGAGTGTGAGGATCGGTTTGCGGAAGTGGCGGGCATTCCTGGCGGAGAACCGGGGAGCCTCCTACCGGGTGGAGGTGTACCTTCGCTCCGGCGCCAAATGGCGGAAACTGATCCCCGCCCGGAACTATGTGTCGGACGACCCGGTGGACGAGTACCTCTCCTACCGGCTGATTGAACCGGGCTACGTTCATTTCAACAAACTTTCGATCCGGCAGCGGAACCTGACGGATTTTACGGAGAGCGATGTATTTAACAACGAAATCTATGCGCCGGGCGGCAAAAAAGCGTGTATCAATTGCCACGCGTACCAGAACTACCGCACCTCTTCTATGCAGTTCCACGCCCGGGAAATTCACGGCGGCACCCTGATTGTGAACAATGGAAAGGTGCGGAAAGTAAACCTGAAGACCGGCGATCTGATCTCCGGCGGGGTCTATCCGGCCTGGCACCCACAGAAAAACCTGATCGCCTACTCCGTCAACGAGACCGGACAGGTGTTCCACTCACGCGACTCCCAGAAGGTGGAAGTGCAGGACTTGGCGTCGGATTTGATCCTGTACGACGTGGAGCAGAACCAGGTCCGTTATATTTCCAACCGGAAAGATCAATTGGAAACCTTCCCGGCATGGAGCCCGGATGGGAAGACGCTCTACTATGCATCGGCGCACTATGTTCCGGAGCAGGAGAATGTGTCGATGGACATCATCCTCAATTACAAGAAGGTCCGCTACAACCTTTACAAACGCACCTTCGACGCGGAGAGGCAAACTTTCGGGGAGCAGGAGTTGGTGTTCGACGCGGCCGCCCTCGGCAAGAGCGCTACGCTGCCCCGGGTGTCGCCGGACGGGCAATTCCTGTTGTTTACGCTGGGAGCGTATGGAAATTTTCACATCTGGCACAAAAGCAGCGACCTCTGCCTGATGTATCTGGAAAAGGGTTGGGTGACGGAGTTGGAACGGGCCAACAGCAACGATGTGGAGAGTTACCACAGTTGGTCGTCCAACGGGCGCTGGGTCGTTTACAGTTCCCGGCGGGATGACGGTTCTTATACCCGTCCCTACCTGATCCACTTCGACAACGAAGGTCGGACAGGAAAGCCATTCGTGCTGCCGCAGGAGGATCCCGATTTTTACGGCCGGTTCCTGAAATCTTTCAACATCCCGGAGTTTACGGTGGAACCGGTGGCCACACCCATGATAGACTTTGTATCCGCCATGCACAACGATCCGGTGGAGGCGAAACTGCAATAAAGGTTCAGGAATACGTGTGCAGGCTCCCTTGTGCTGAGGGAAGGTAGTTTACGCCGTACCAGCACATCTGCAACAGCAGGAAAGAGATTAGCAGCAGGTACAGGGCAAGGCGCCGGGAGGCGGTGCGGTGTTTCTGGAAGTGCATGTACGCCAAAAAAGCCAACCACGTTGCGGCCGCCCAAGTTTCTTTGGGATCCCAACTCCAATAGTGCCCCCACGCTTCTTTGGCCCATAGGGCGCCGAAAAGCAAGCCGGCCGTCAGAAAAGCGCAACCGGCAGACACCAACCCGTCGCACAGCTTCATCTTCCGGGAGGTAATCCCGCCTTTTTTGACCCACAACAGGTAAACGGCCACCAATACGGCTCCCCCCAGCAAGGCGTAGGCAAGCATATAGGCCAAAACGTGCGGGACAAACCAAGGGCTCTGCAAAATGGGGGGGAGTGCCTTGCTATGCATTTCAGGCCGAAAGAAATAGATCCCGATAAAAACAGCCACTATCACAAAAACCGTTTTCCAGCGGGAGATGCCGAAGAGGCAAACCGCTCCGGCTAACAGCATCCAGATCCCGGTGTACACTACCGGCAACCAAGGATCCCGTACACATTCAAATACGCTGATCTCACCTCCTTTTTCCGCTCCGTAGTCGTATCCCATCTGGTAGATATCCCACCCCACTATCCGGAAAGGTTTGTTTACCTCCACCCAAGCCTCCACTTGTTTACCGGAACGGGTATGCAGGGTAACCTGTGAGGCATAACGTTCCGGCTCCGCGATCAAACGGTCCAACTGCACGGTAAACGGCAATTCCGCCGCCTCTCCCCTTTCATCTGTCCCTTTCCACTCCGACCGACCGGTCGACAGGATCATCTCCAACTGCTGCCTGTCGGCGCTTCCCAAAACCGCTCCGGCCATCGCCAGAAACAACCCCAAATGGCTGAACAGAAACGGAATATCTCTCCGCATAAAACGATGCAACCGCTTCAGGATCACCAACCAGAGCACGGTCAGGAACCACCCTGTCAGCAATGCGAAGGGCCAGGAAGAGATCATCTGCGAAAATCCCAAGCGGCCAACCCAATCGGTTACCTCTGTTCCGGAAGCGTGCTGGCGGGTCAATCCCATAACCACCGTCAGGAATGTCAACGAAACAATCGCGCTTACGGAGGCCGGAAATCCGGCCGTCCAACGAACAAAGGAGTTCCGGGGTTTCCAAAAGAAGAGCGAGGAGAGTAGGAGCAGGAACCCTCCTCCCGCCAGACAATTCACCGGAAAGGCCAGCGCCCGCAGGTCTGTTTTACCGGCCACCGACTGCAAAAGCACCCCGGTAGCAAACAATCCGGCACATACCGCAAAATTTATCCCGTATTCCCGGGAAGCCCCTCCTGTCTTTTTATACATCCATTGCAAAAGTGATACTGTACAAAAATAGGATGTATCTTTTGGAACTGCAAAGATAATTGTACATTTACACCGGAAAAGAGAAGACCAACAAGATAAAATAACAACCGTATGCAACGATTTTTTACCCTTTATATCTCCCTGCAGACCCATGCCTGCATTTATTGGCTATTCGCCGCCTTGTTGTTTGCAAATCTGCCGGCTTTCTCCCAGGAAGGGAATCCGTACCTAACCGGAGCTGTCCCCGTCGAAAACGGGATTGTTACATTTAGCAGAGAGATCCGGGTGCCCGGAGCGACACAAGAGCGTATTTTTGAGCTGGCGGAAGCATGGTGTGGCGCCCGTTTTGTCAAAATGGAAGAGACAAACGGCAAACTTCTTTATGCCAACAAGGAAACCGGAGAGATCGTCTGCCGAGGAGACGAATGGCTTACATTTGCAAGAACCGCCTTGGTGCTTGACCGCAGCCAGATCACGTACCGGATGACTCTAATTTGCAAGCCGGGTATGTGCCAGGCCAGGATCAGTCACATCCGTTACGCCTACCACACGGCCGACAGACCTCTCCCGGAACAGTTCACGGCGGAAGAGCGGATCACCGACAAGTACGCCCTGAATAAAAAGCAAGATAAATTGGTGCGCACCACCCGTAAATTCCGGATCTATACCGTCGATCTGGCGGGAGAGTTGCTCGGCAGTTTAGAGGAGGCCCTGGCAAAGCCATGACACGGGGAGTGGTCACCAAATCTACTGGGAGTCTCTGCACGGTGAGGACGGAACAAGGAGAGGAGATTGCGTGCGGCATTCGCGGGAAATTGCGGACGAAAGGGATCCGGTCGACCAATCCGGTGGCGGTGGGGGACGCGGTTGAGCTGGAAGAGGAGAACGGAGTGTTCCGGATCACCCGCATCGGGGAACGCAGAAATTACCTCATCCGGAAATCCACCAATTTATCGAAAGAGTCCCACATCCTTGCGGCCAATGTAGACCAGGCCATGATCTTAGTCACCATTAACCACCCGGAAACCTCTACCGTATTCATTGATCGCTTTTTGGTGACAGCAGAGGCTTACCGAATCCCGGCTGTGGTCATCTTCAATAAAACCGACCTCTACACACCTGCCGAATCGAATCGGTTGGAGGAACTCTCCGGCATCTATACGGCCATCGGGTATCCGTGCCACGCTGTTTCCGTCCTCGAAAACCGGAACATCGAAGCGATTCGGCAGGTGCTGCAAGGGAAAACAACGGTGATCTCGGGAATCTCCGGCGTAGGGAAATCCTCTCTGATAAATGCCGTGGAGCCGGAACTGAAACTGAAAACAGCTTCCATTTCCCTGAGCCACGATACCGGCAGACACACCACGACTTTTGCCGAGATGTTCACGTTGCGGGACGGGGGAGCGATCATCGACACACCGGGTATCCGGAGTTTCGGAATGATCGATATGAAGAGAGAGGAGATCTCCCACTATTTTCCGGAGATCTTCCGGTATGCGGCTGAGTGCCGGTTTTACAACTGCACCCACCTGCACGAACCGGGATGCGCCGTCGTGGAAGCCATCCGGCAGGGAGCGATCAGCGAAAGCCGCTACTTCAGTTACCTCAGTTTGATGGAGGAGGATGGGAAATATAGATAGGATCGGAAGATTTTTTTGTTGTGTCATTTAGGAGTCCGGGCAGGCAATCCTTAGAATTTCGTCCGGGCGGTCTGCTATGTATACGGCCCCATTTTCCTCCAACTCCGTACGGGAGCGGAATCCCCAGGTAACCCCGGTGGAGACCACTCCGCTGCTTTTTGCGGTTTGCATATCAATACCGGTATCCCCGACATAGAGCGTCTCTTTCTGTTCGGTGCCGGCCAAAGAGATAATTTCGTATACAATGGCGGGGTTCGGCTTGACCGGTACGCCTTCCCGCTGGCCGAGTACGATTTTAAACAGTTCGTTTCCGAAATAGTGCCGTACCAATTTCCGGGTTGCCTCCTGGTACTTGTTGGAGGCCACCGCTAATACGACTCCCCGGTGAAACAGTTCTTTCAGCAACTCCGGAATCCCCGGATAGGGTTTTGTCAACTCCGTTCCGTTTCCGAAGTAGTATATTTTGAACCGTTCCATTACTTCGGCAATCCGGGCAGGATTCCTGTCAACTTCGGGAAGCGCCCTTTCAATCAGCTTGGCTATTCCGTTCCCGACAAAATAACGGTAGGCATCTTTCGAATGTTCCGGGTAGCCGAATTCCCTGAGGATGTGGTTGGCACAGGTAGCCAGATCATCGATGGTATTTAGCAGGGTACCGTCCAGATCAAATATAACTAATTGCATGTGTTGTACGTTTATGTTTTTTGTCCCGGGCCGGTCGCTGTAAAAACAGGCCTTCGGCTGTCCGTCGGCGATGTTTGTTTCACGGTACAAATGTAAGCAAATAACCTTGTTGCAGGAAAAAATCGGGAGCCCACTGCGATTTTAAAATTTTTGTTTCGATTATCGCGACGGATTCATTATGTTTGCAATTGATATGCTTAACCGGATTTGATGTAGTCAGTCCGTTAAAAGGAAAGAACGATGGAAAAAATAGCCGTATTTCCCGGCTCTTTCGATCCGTTTACAGTCGGTCACGAAGAGATTGTCAACCGGGCACTCCGGATATTTGATAAAATTGTGATCGCTGTCGGTGTCAACTCCCTGAAAAAAGAGTTTTTAGAGATAGACGACCGGGTAGCACTGATTCGAAAGGCTTTTCAGGGGAATAACCGGGTGGAAGTGGCTACCTATGCGGGATTAACAGTGAGTTTTTGCAGGGAAGTAGGAGCCAACGTGATCATTCGCGGCTTGCGGACGGCAGCCGACTTTGAATACGAACGGGCGGTCGGACAGGCAAACCGGGCCATGGATGCGGAGGTGGAGACTGTTCTAATCCTGACCTCTACCGATCATACTTTTATCAGTTCTTCCATTGTACGAAACATCTATCTGAGTGGTGGAGACGTCAGCCGCTTTTTGCCGAAAGGACTTTCGACGGCCGATCTGGATGCCTGTCTCAGAGCATAAACCGAAAAATCATGCGTAAAAAACGGATCAAACTTGTTTCCGGGCTGTTGGTACTGATAGCCGGGTTGTTTCTGTTGACACCCACCTATATCCGGGAGGCCCTGATCCATTGGTACCCCGATATTACCGACACCTACATCTTCTCTTCCCACACCGTGGAGCGCTCCTCCGCTTGCCGGGAGTGGCCGGAAGCTCCGGATTACAACACCTTCCGGATGAATGAGACTGATGAGGCCTATTTAGCGAAATGGGAAACGGTCTCTTTTCTGGTGATCCAACACGACAGTATTTTGTACGAAGAGTACCGGGACGGCTGGAAGCCGGAGGATCTTTCCAATATCTTTTCCGCTACCAAAAGCATTGTTGGGTTGCTTACGGGCATTGCCTTGGGAGAGAGCGCCATCGGCAGCCTGGACGATCCGGTCTGCAGATACCTGCCGGAGTTTACCGGCGAAGGGCGGGAGCGGGTTACTGTCCGGAACCTGTTGACCATGAGTTCCGGTCTGAATTGGAAGGAATCCTACTCCTCCCTTTTTTCCACCACCACCCAGGCCTATTACGGGGATAACATCCGTTCGCTGATGATGCGGTTGAAGCCGGAAGAAGAGCCGGGCAAACGCTACTCTTACAAAAGCGGCGATTCCCAATTGCTTGCGTTCGTGGTCGAAGCGGCCACGGGGCGCACCATCAGTGATTACGCCCGGGAAAAATTGTGGCAGCCCATGCAGGCATGTACCGATGCACTCTGGAATCTGGATAAAAAGGAGGGGGACGAAAAATCGTACTGTTGCTTCAATACAACCGCCCGGGAGTTTGCCCGTTTCGGCCGGTTGTTGCTGAACAAGGGGAAATGGAACGACCGGCAGTTGGTGCCGGAAACCTATATGGAAGAGGCGCTTTCCCCGGCCTCTTATTTGGAAAACGAGTTTGGCGACGGGCCCTTGGATTACTACGGCTTTCAGATCTGGATCGTACTCTACAAAGGAATGCGTTTTCCGGCTTTTCGCGGTTTGGACGGACAGTATCTCTTTGCGATCCCGGAGAAAAACGCCATTGTTGTGCGGATGGGCCACAAGCGGAGTGAGGAGTACATCCGGGAACAGACAGTCGATATGGAAGGCTATTTGGATATTGCCTTTAAAATTTTGCAGTAAGAAACTATCGGGAATTAAAAAACAGCCATCCGAGGTGCTCTCCGATGGCCGTTTCCTGTGTTGGCAGGATGTTGATTACCAAGCGAACATCGGCCGGCTCTCCATCATAGCGTTCACCTCTTTTTTCACTGCTGCGATCACCGCTTCGTTTTCCGGGTCGGCAAGGATGCGGTCAATAAACTCCACGATCACCGGCATGTCGGCCTCTTTCAGCCCGCGAGTGGTGATAGCGGGTGTTCCCACACGCAACCCGGAGGTGGTGAACGGGGTGCGGCTATCGAAAGGCACCATGTTCTTATTGATGGTAATATCGGCTTTCACCAAGGTGTTTTCTGCTTTTTTACCGGTCAATTCCGGAAATTTGGTGCGCAGATCAATCAACATGCAATGGTTGTCCGTTCCGCCGGAAACCACTTTATACCCTTTTTCAGTAAAGGCTTTCGCCATGGCTTTGGCATTCTTCTGCATCTGTACGGCATACTCCGCATAGGAGTCGGAGAGCGCTTCCTCAAAGGCTACCGCTTTGGCGGCAATGACGTGCTCCAGCGGCCCGCCTTGCTGACCCGGGAATACGGCGAAATTCAGCACCTGCGACATCATCTTAACCTCTCCTTTCGGTGTAGTCTGCCCCCATGGGTTCGGGAAATCTTTCGGCAACAGGATCATGCCGCCGCGCGGTCCGCGCAGGGTTTTGTGGGTGGTGGTGGTTACGATGTGGCAATGTTCGAACGGATTATTCAACAACCCTTTGGCGATCAAACCGGCGGGATGCGCCATGTCGCACATCACCAAAGCATTTACTTTGTCGGCAATCTCCCGGATCCGTCTGTAGTCCCAGTCGCGGGAGTAGGCAGAGGCTCCACAAACGATCATTTTGGGCTTATGTTCCAGCGCCAACCGTTCCATCTCGTCGTAATCCACTAAACCGGTATCCTCTTTTACGTGGTATGCTACCGGTTTGTAGTTGATCCCGGAGAGGTTGACGGGCGATCCGTGGGAGAGGTGTCCGCCGTGGGAGAGATCCAGTCCGAGGAAAGTGTCGCCCGGCTGCATACAGGCGAAAAATACGGCAGCATTGGCTTGTGCGCCGGAGTGAGGCTGTACGTTGGCGTACTCCGCCCCGAACAGTTTGCAGGCCCGGTCAATAGCCAACTGCTCGGTCTGGTCTACAATCTGGCATCCGCCGTAGTAACGCGCTCCGGGGTACCCTTCGGCGTATTTATTGGTCAGGCAGGAGCCCATCGCTTCCATCACCTGTTCGCTGACAAAGTTCTCGGAGGCGATCAGTTCGATGCCCTCTTTCTGGCGCCGGCACTCCTGTTTAATCAGGTCGAAAATTGCGGTATCTCGCTTCATCTGTTCTTGGTTTTTTTGAAAAATTTCTCAAAGTTACTGGAATCCGTCGGATAATCAAATTTTCTGTCTGAGATTTTGGAAACGTTTGAAAAGAGAGGAAAATTTACGTAAAAACGGATGCCGTTGCTCTTGGTTTTTTCTATATTTGTACAATAATTTTAACAAGTAAAAACCATGGAAAATCCTTTTGAAGAAAATCAGGCAGGTCAGGCAAAACGCCCTACTTTGCTTACGGTTCTGTGTATATTGACATTTATTGGGAGCGGCTTCGGCGCCCTCTCGGATCTGAGAACCTTTTTTACCGCCGATGCTGTGGCCGATGCTACGGCGATGCAAATGGAACAAAGTATGGATGCGATGGAGCAGTTAGGCGGCTCTTCTTTTTTCTCGGAGCTTATGGCTGCTTCCCAAGAGGCATTGCCGTACCTGAAGCCGATCTCCGGCATCAACTGTTTGCTTGCCCTGCTGAGCCTGTTTGGCGCTATCTGCATGTTCCGTTTGCGGAAAGTCGGATTCTACTTCTATACCGGGGCGCAACTCCTGATGCTGTTCGTGACGCCGGCGTTTATCGGCTTTGGGGGGACAGTAATGATGACGCTGGCGGTCGGTGCTGTCTTTACGTTGTTGTTTATTATCTTGTACAGCCTGAACCTAAAGTACATGAAATAAGCAGAACTCCAACAAGAAAAAAGAAGTCGTCTCCCAAACGGCTTCTTTTTTTCTCTTACTGAAAAATCCCCCACTGCCTTTACGGCAGCAGGGGAACTCGGCTTATCACCTCCTGTTTTTTACGCACTGTACGTGCTCACTATTTTCTCCAATTCCGCCTCCGGTATCTCTCCGCTGTGGCGCCACACCTGCTCCTCGTTGCGAAAGAAGAGCATAGTCGGAATGGTTTGTATTTTATAGGCATTCACCAATTTTTCATTCTCCGGAGCATCAATATCAAGACGCACCACTTTCAGTTTTTTACCGGCCTTTTTTTCAACATTGTCCAAAACAGGGTGCATCCGTTGGCAATGCGGACACCAAGTTGCATAAAACTCTACCAATACCGACTTAGAATCTTTTACAATTTCGTTTAAATTCACCATATCCTGCTTATTTAAAATGGAACATGCAATTCATATGGCAATATACGGAAAATATCCGTATAAAAGTTTCAATTCCTGCGATTAAAACCATCAATCTGGTAAAAGGCATCCGAAGAGTCGTCGCCCAAGAGGTATTTCGCAAAGTGAAACCACATCTTCCGAGCATAAAACTGCTGGTGGATACCGGAAAAACCGTGCCGCTGACCGGGCAATACCACCAAATCGAAGTTTTTACCCGCTTTGATCAGGGCATCGGCCATGCGCAAGGTATTTCCGGGATGGACATTGTTATCGATATCTCCTGTCACCAGTAACAAGTGACCTTTAAAATTCCGGGCCAACTCCGGATTGGTCGGGATCTTGGCCGAAAATGTAATCTCCTCCCGATCGCCGTTCACACTGTCTTTGACTGTTTTTTTAGTCTCTTTCACCCCGTGGTGGGTTTCCCCCCACCACCGGTTATAAATGTTGTTGTCGTGGTTCCCGGCAGAAGAGACGGCTGCCGTATAAAAATCAGGATAGGTACACAACGCCGCCGTGGACATAAAACCGCCGCCCGAATGGCCAAAAATGCCGACCTTGGTCAGGTCGATAAAGGAATGCCGGTCCGCCAACTGCTCCAAACCGTACTTATCATCCGCCAAGGCATAATCCCGCAAATTGTTGTACCCGTATGTGTGATACCATTTATCCCGATAGGGGCTTCCGCCCCGATGCCCGAAATTCACTACGATAAAGCCGAGTTGTGCCAGCGCCATATTGTTCCCTCCGGAAGCGGTAAAAGCAACCGCCGTGGACTCCGTCTGAGGCCCCGGATAAACGTAAGAGATGACCGGATAAGTACGGGTGGAATCGAAGTCGAACGGTTTCCACATCACCCCGTACAGATCCGTCACCCCGTCCTTTGCCTTGACGGTAAACCGTTCCGGCATTTTCCAGCCGGCTTCGTACAACCGTTTCAGGTCGGGACGTTCCAGTTCCAGGATTACGCGCCCTTCCTGATCCCGCAACACACAGAGAGGCTCCAGATCCACCCGGGAGTAGTTGTCCACTAAAAAGCGGCAAGATTTCGGCATTTGCACCTGGTGCTGCGCATCCTCCGGTGTCAGCAAAGTCTCTCCCGTCCGGTCAATGTGCGCTTTGTATACATGTACATAGTAAGGATTTATCCCTTTCTCCCGGTCATAGCCTTCAAAATAGAGGGTACGCCCGGTCGTATCAATCGCGACGACTTTTCCTGCCACCCAATTCCCGCCGGACGTGATCCTGTTTTTTAACTCCCCGCTCTTACCGTCGTAGTGATAATAGTGCCCCCATCCCGTTCGTTCGGACCACCAGATCAGATCTTTTCCGTTATTCAAGATGGACAAGTGCCCCAGTTGTTCATTCAGGTAGGGTTCACCCGTTTCGTGGATCAATACCTTTACCGCTCCCGTTTCGGTGTCCACCACCCCGATCTCTACCTCGTCTTTGGTACGTTTCCTTCTTTCAAAATAGAGGGAAGAGGATTGGGAGAGCGCAGTCGTATAGATCCGGATCCCCTGATCTTTCCATTTGTCAATGTCCAGGATCCGTTTTTCCCAGCTTCCCGTATCAATAACCGACAATTCGAAACTCCCGACCTCTTTGTCTCCGGGCAACGGATAACGGTACTCCTCCAGTTTCGGCTCTTTTTCCGTCATATTTACCACCCAGAAATCACGTACCTTCCGGTTGTCGTACCGCACGATGCTGATCTTTTTGGAATCCTTGAACCACTGCGCCTTGGAACGCACGCGCTTGCCGCTGGTATCCCGCTCGTTCGAAGCATACGAGAAAAAAGGCTCCCCGTCAGTTGTCAGCCGGATCTCCGTCGAATCTTTGTCATCCTTCCGCATCACATACAGATCGTGTTTACGGGCAAACAGGATAAACGTGCTGTCCGGGGAGTAAGAGCCCCAATTGATCCGCTCTTTTTTCTTCACCGTATCCGCTTCGGTCAACACCCCGGAAGCAGTGTTGTAGGCAAACCGCTTCTTATTCGCAGTAAATTTAAACGTCACCTCGTCCTTCTCGAACTCAATGTCCGTAATGGGAAGCGACTTGTAGCTGTAAGGTTTGAATGTCAGCTTCGTCAACTCCTCCATCATGTGGTTGTTATCGAACAAAGGCCGCTTCGTCCGCTTTGCCGGATCCACAAAATAGTAACGGGTCCCCTCTCCGGTCTTGTACAAATACCAGAATTTATCGCTATCCTTCAAAAAATGAGGATTTACCGTTAAAGATCCCAACTCCTGTCCGATCTGCCGGAACTTCTCTGCCTGACGATAATTGGCTTTTCCCGTCTGTCCGCAAACCGCTGACACCCATACCAACGCCAATCCCGTAAAAAATAATCTGCACATAATGAAGTTTGTTAAAATGATACTATTTGATAGAGTTTGCAATAGTAGAAAAAAAGATTGAAAAATACTATTTTTGCCTCAAAATAACAGGCGTTTTAAAACAATCGTTATGCCATCACACACTTATCTATCGCCACACACGGAGAAGAAGGCAGCCGAAATCCGCCGGCGCATCCGGCGATTGCAAAACGGCGGCAGTGTGGAGAGCCTCCGGCGGATCGGAGCCGACATTTCCGGACAGGTCGGAGCCAGTTATGTATCGCTCCGGGAACTGGCCGGCCGGTATACGCCGGAAGAAACCCTTGCCACCTTGCTGTGGGGAACCAGGCTACGGGAAGAACAGATTATTGCCTGCCTGTTGTTTCCGGAGAATTTAAATAAAGAAAAAATTACCCAATTAGCAGACACCTGCCACAGCCTGGAAATAGCCGAATACTTCGGGTCACTTCTCCTCTTCCGCAGCAAAGAGTTGGCAAAAATCGCCCGTGCATTCGGGAACTCCGGAGTTCCGGCCCGGCAGGTGGCAGCCCTGACGGGATGCGCCAGACATCTGCTGCTGAACAGATCAAATTCCCTGATCACCCCATCGTTTTTCGCCTTGCTGGTCAACCGGACATATCGGGAAAAATACGTGGAAGTTGTCGCCTCCCGGTACCGCTAAGATCTTTTCGTTTTCAACAGATTTGTAAATTAATGTTAAAGAATTCTTTTTATCCGGGAATATCCTCCGGATAGTGAAAAATCTTTCTTACTTTTGCCTGTATTACGGAAAAAAAGTATTAATTATTTTCATCATAACACGTAAAAACTATGGCTAAATTAGATCTAAGCAAGTACGGAATCACCGGAGTGAGGGAGATTATCTACAACCCGTCGTACGACGAACTGTTTAAAGCCGAAACCGATCCTTCCCTGACCGGATACGAAAAAGGACAGGTAACGGAAATGGGAGCGGTAAACGTAATGACCGGTGTCTACACGGGACGTTCTCCCAAGGATAAATTCTTTGTGATGGACGATGTTACCCGCAACACCGTATGGTGGACTTCCGACGAATATAAAAACGACAACAAACCCATTACGGAAGCAAGCTGGAAGGTATTGAAAGGATTGGCTACTAAACAGCTCTCCGGTAAGAAACTGTACGTAGTGGATACTTTCTGCGGAGCGAATGAAAATACCCGCCTGAAAATCCGGTTCATCATGGAAGTAGCCTGGCAGGCCCATTTTGTGAAGAACATGTTTATCCGGCCGACAGAGGCGGAGTTGGCCAACTACGGCGAACCCGATTTTATCGTAATGAACGCCTCCAAAGCCAAGGTGGAAAATTACAAGGAGCTGGGATTGAACTCCGAAACAGCAGTGGTATTCAACCTGACCGAAAAGATACAGGTGATCCTGAATACCTGGTACGGTGGAGAGATGAAGAAGGGGATGTTCTCTTACATGAACTACCTGCTTCCGCTGAAAGGGATCGCTTCCATGCACTGCTCTGCTAATGTGGGCAAAGCCGGCGATACGGCAATCTTTTTCGGGTTGTCCGGAACCGGGAAAACCACCCTCTCTACCGATCCGAAACGCGAGTTGATCGGCGACGACGAACACGGCTGGGACGACCACGGCATTTTCAATTTCGAAGGCGGTTGCTACGCCAAAGTCATCAACCTCAGCAAAGAGAACGAACCGGACATCTACGAAGCGATCCGGCGCGACGCGTTACTGGAAAACGTAACGGTGGACACCCAAGGTAAAATTGATTTCAACGACAAGTCGGTAACCGAAAATACCCGTGTTTCCTACCCGATCTATCACATCAAGAACATTGTAAAGCCAGTTTCCAAGGCAGGCCCTGCCAAAAAAGTGATCTTCCTGACGGCGGACGCTTTTGGGGTGTTGCCTCCCGTTTCCAAACTGACACCGGAACAGACCCAGTACTACTTCCTGAGTGGATTCACTGCCAAACTGGCCGGAACCGAAAGAGGGATCACCGAACCGACCCCGACCTTTTCCGCCTGCTTCGGCGCCGCTTTCCTCTCCCTGCACCCAACCAAATACGGACAGGAACTGGTAAAAAGAATGCAGGAATCCGGAGCGACGGCCTACCTGGTAAACACCGGCTGGAACGGTACCGGAAAACGGATCTCCATCAAGGATACCCGCGGGATCATTGACGCCATCCTGGACGGTTCGATGGACAAAGCGGAAACGGCTTCCGTACCGTATTTTGACCTGGCGATCCCCAAAGCGCTGCCGGGTGTTGCCACAGAGATCCTGGATCCGCGCAACACTTACGCCAACACCGCGGATTGGGACACCAAAGCCAAAGACCTGGCTGGCCGCTTCGTCAAGAATTTCGAGAAATTCACCGGAAATGACCACGGAAAATCGCTGGTAAAAGCCGGTCCGAAACTATAAGGGTAAGACCGGAAACCCGAAGGGAGCCTAACGGCTCCCTTTTTTCATTTCGGCGACACACATTTTCAGCATACAAAAAAGCGGCTCGTTCCCGAGTCGCTTTTTCTATCTTGTGAAAAACAAGTATGCTATAAACCAGATATTTATCCCTGATGATACCCCTTCATGATACCCCGTTTGCTGTTCCGAACGAACAGGATAATCTCGTCCCGTTCCCTGGATGCCGGCATTTCCGCTTCGATCCGTTCGATGGCTTCGGAGTTGTTCAATCCGGATTGGTACAGGATCCGGTAGATGTCCTGGATCTCGTTGATCTTTTCGTTGGAATACTCCCGGCGACGCAACCCGATGGAGTTCACCCCCACATACGCCAAGGGCAAACGCCCGGCTTTCACATACGGAGGAACATCCTTTCCGATCAGGGAGCCCCCTTGTATCATCACATGCTTTCCGATGTGTACGAACTGATGCACCGCGCTCATACCGCCCAGAATGGCAAAATCGTCCACCACCACCTCTCCGGCTAACTGGCAGGCATTGGTGATGATGCAGTTGCTGCCAATCTCGCAATCGTGCGCAATGTGTGCATACGCCATGATCAGGCAGTTGTCACCGATCCGGGTCACCCCTTTGGCCGCCGTCCCACGGTTCACCGTTACACACTCCCGGATGGTCGTATTGTCGCCAATCTTTACAATAGATTTCTCTCCCTGAAACTTCAGATCCTGCGGTATAGCAGCAATCACCGCTCCGGGAAATATCTTGCAGTTTTTCCCAATATGCGCGCCTTCCAGAATGGATACATTCGACCCGATGCGTGTCCCGGCCTCAATAACAACATTTTTGTCTATGGTGACAAACGGTTCTATAACCACATTATCTGCAATCTGAGCTTCCGGGTGAACGTATGCCAACGGTTGTTTCATGCGTGTATATATTTTAGTAATTACTTATTTTAGCCTGCAAATATAGCCATTAGTTCTTGGTTTTTGCCACCTGCGCCATAAATTCTCCCTCACAAACCAATTTTTTCCCGACGAAAGCAAACCCTTTCATGGTCACAATTCCCCGTTTTACCGGCGCCAACGTAATCAGCTTAAACACCAGTGTATCGCCGGGAACCACCTTCTGGCGGAACTTCACATTGTCAATCTTCATGAAATAAGTGGAGTAATTTTCCGGATCCGGCACCTGGCTCAAAACCAGAATGCCTCCGCATTGCGACATCGCCTCCACCATCAATACGCCGGGCATCACCGGCTCCTCCGGAAAATGGCCGACAAAGAACGGTTCGTTCATGGTTACATTCTTCACCCCGATCACCTTGTTTTCAGTCACCTGAAACACCTTATCCACCAACAGAAAGGGAGGCCGGTGCGGCAAAAGTTTCCGAATCTTGTTGACGTCCATCAACGGTTCCGCGTCCAAATCCAGATCACAGGGATAGGCATCCTCTTTCTCCAACGCCAGTACCGCTTTGTATACCTGCTGCGCCAGGGCGGTATTGGCCTTGTGGCCGGGGCGTTCGGCAATCACCCGCCCTTTGATAAAGCGGCCGCACAAGGCAAGATCTCCCAACACATCCAGTAATTTGTGCCGGGCAGCTTCGTTATCAAAATAGAGGTTCAGGTTGTTCAGTACCCCTTGGTGGATCTGTATATCTTCGTAACCGAAAATTTTCTGCAATCGGGCAACTTCTTGCTCCGGGATCTCCCTGTCAACGATCACAATAGCGTTTTCCAGATCCCCGCCCTTGATCAGGTTGTTGCTGTACAGGTGCTCAACCTCACGCAAAAAAACAAAAGTCCGGCAGGGAGCGATCTCCGCCACAAAATCGGTTTCGCCCTCCGTAAAGTTCGCGTACTGCATCTTCAGATAGGGAGAGTCGTACCCCACCATCACATTTACACTGTATCCGTTATCGGGCAACAGGGTGATGCGGGTCCCGGTTTCCGGACAGGCATACTCCAATTTCTCCGCCACCTCAAAGTAACGCCGCTCCGCCTCCTGTTCCTGCACGCCAGCCTTCCGGATCGCCTCCACATACAAACGGGCGCTACCGTCCAAAATCGGAAACTCCTCCCCGTTCAACTCGATCGTACAGTTGTCCACGCCGCAACCATACAGCGCCGCCAAAGCATGTTCGGCCGTAAACACCTTCGCCCCTTCTTTCTCCAGGCAATTCGAACGATCCGCAAATCTGGCAAAAGCCGCCGTTGCCGGGATTGCCGGAGCTCCCTCCAGGTCTGTTCTGACTACAACGTAACCACTGTTTTCCAACGCCGGCTTAAAAACGGCTATTACCTCTTTGCCGGTATGAAGGCCTTTTCCCTGTAAAGAAAATTCACCTTTTAACGTATGTTGCTTTACTGACATTATTTTGACTTTATGGTTTGTATCTCTTTTTCCAATTCCCGGATCTGTCCGTACAGATCGGGCAATTTCCGGAACAGCACATAGCTGCGCTGGTATTTGGAAGCATCGAAGGCAGGCGCTCCCATAATGATGGAACCCGCTGCAACGTCTACGCCCACTCCGGCCTGGGCAGCCATCTTCACGCCATCTCCCAATTCAATATGCCCGGCAATGCCGGCCTGCCCACCGATCATGCAGTTGGCCCCCACCTTCGATGTGCCGGCCACGCCCACCTGCGCCGCCATCACCGTGTGTTCTCCGATAACGGCGTTGTGTCCAACCTGGATCAAGTTGTCCAATTTCACCCCTTTCCGAACCACGGTTGATCCCATCGTCGCCCGGTCTATACACGTGTTGGCGCCAATCTCCACGCCATCCTCCAACACCACATTACCGATCTGCGGCACCTTGCTGTACGCCCCGTTGGAAGGTGCAAATCCAAAGCCGTCCGCACCGATCACAGAACCGGCATGAACCGTACAATTCTTTCCAATGACACAATCATGATAAATTTTCACACCTGCATACAATACGGTATTGTCGCCGATCCGGACGTTCTCCCCGACATACACATGCGGATAGATCCGAACGCCCTTTCCGAGGCAGGCACCCTTGCCAATGTAGGCAAACGCCCCGATATAGGGGGTTTCGCCGATTGTTGCTTCCCCATGCAGAAAAGAGGGTTGTTCAATGCCGGAGGGGCGGTAGCGCATATCTTCGTACATCTGCAACAACGCTGCTATGGATTCATAAGCGGACTCCACCCGGATCAGGGTGCAAGAGAGCGGTTGGGCAGGTACAAAATCTTTGTTGACCAATACAATGGTCGCCCCGGTCGTATAGAGGTAATGCTCGTATTTCGGATTGGACAAAAAAGCCAGTGTCCGGGGCTTGCCCTCTTCTATTTTGGAAACATCGTTGACAATCGCTTCCGGATCGCCTTCCACCACACCGTTCAGCAAAGAAGCGATGTCTCTTGCTTTAAATTCCATACACACAAAAATTTGGGCAAATGTATAAAATTTTCTCCAAACCTACACACCTCCGCTCCGGATCCGATCCTTCAAATCCATACTTTCGTGCAGAATCCTTATTCCTTCGATCTCATCCTGCGATATAACCCCGTAAAAGACACTATGCTTATTGATCCGGAATCCGTATAACTCCTCTGCAATTTCACCATACTTATTTTGACATTCCCAATTTCACTTCGTATATTTGTCTTTCCAACCTTCACAGGATGACAAGAGAATGCCTTAGCGTGTTCCGTACGTGTTCCGTGCCAGTTTCATAGGCTGAACAACAAAATCTCATGGCTTTACCTTGGATTTTTTATATTGAATATTTTGTTTTCCAGTATTTTGTCGTATATTTGCGCCCGATTAGCATTCAAGTGCTGTCATGGAGGGGGCGAAAACGTCCCCTCTTTGCATGGTGAAAAAGAAAAAACAGATGCAAAATACAACCGGAATACAGGAGATTGCAGAGCAACTGATGGAAGGTACGGAACTGTTCCTGGTGGAACTGAAACTTTCCAAAGAAAATGTGATCCAGGTATTTATTGATTCTCCTAATGGTGTTGACATCGATACGTGTGGAAAATTCAGCCGGGCGCTGGAAGAACGGTTGAACCGCGACGAAGAGGATTTTGAACTGACAGTCTCCAGCGCCGGGATCGGATATCCGTTCAAAGTGCCGGGACAATACCTCAAAAACATTGGGAAGCGGGTTACTGTACAGACAACGGACCGCACCGTGCAGGAAGGTATTCTGCTCTCCTGGTCGGAAACGGGGATCGTACTCGAATGCGAAGAGAAGAGAACCATAGCAGGAAAAAAGAAAAAAGAGATGGTAAAAGTAACCATCACCCTTTCGCCGGAAGAGGTAAAAGAGATCAAAGATGTTGTCAGTTTTAAGTAAAACCAGTTTTAAAATAATACAACCTAAATAACCGCAAAACCAAAATGGAAAATATTAATCTGATTGAATCATTTGCCGAATTCAAAGAGTTTAAGAATATTGACCGGGCAACCCTGATGAGCGTTCTGGAAGATGTTTTCAGAAGCACATTATTGAAACGGTTCGGAACAGACGAAAATTTTGACATTATTATCAATATCGATAAAGGTGACCTGGAGATCTGGAGAAACCGGACGGTGGTAGAGGACGACAAACTGGAAAATCCGGGTACGGAGATCACCCTCAGTGACGCCCGGAAGATCGACGAAGATTACGAGATCGGTGAAGAGGTAACGGATGAGGTAAAGTTGGTAGATTTCGGACGGCGGGCGGTTCTGGCGCTGCGTCAAAACCTGTCTGCCCGTATCTCGGAACTGGAAAAAGACAACATTTATACAAAATACAAGGACCGGATTGGGCAGATCATCCTCGGAGAGGTATACCAGATCTGGAAAAAAGAGATGCTGATCCTGGACGACGACGGCAACGAACTGATCCTGCCGAAGCAAGAGCAGATTCCCGGCGATTTCTTCAAAAAGGGAGACACCATCAAAGCGGTGGTGATCCGAGTGGAGATGAGAAACTCCAACCCGTACATCATCCTGTCCAGAACCTCTCCGGTATTTTTGGAAAGGCTGTTTGAAAACGAAGTGCCAGAGATATTCGACGGCCTGATCACCATCAAAAACGTAGTCCGGGCGCCGGGTGAACGAGCAAAAGTGGCCGTGGAATCCTACGACGACCGGATTGACCCCGTCGGCGCCTGCGTCGGGATGAAAGGTTCTCGCATCCACGGCATCGTCCGGGAGTTGCGGAACGAAAACATCGATGTGATCAACTACACCAACAACATCCAGCTCTACATCACCCGGGCGCTGAACCCGGCCAAGATCAAAAACATCGAGATCAACGAAAAGACCAAAAAAGCCAATGTATTCCTGAATCCGGAAGAGGTCTCCCTGGCCATCGGAAAAGGAGGACAGAACATCAAGTTGGCCAGCCAGTTGACCGGCTATGAGATCGATGTATACCGTGAATTCAACGAATCCCGCGAAGAAGAGGATGTAAACCTGGACGAGTTCCAGGACGAAATCGAAGGATGGGTGATCGATGAACTGAAACGGATCGGGTGTGATACGGCTAAAAATGTACTGGAACTTTCTGCCGAAGAGCTGGAAAAGAGAACAGATCTGGAGATCGAAACCATCCGGGAAGTGCTGAGCATCCTGAAAGCCGAATTTGAATAAACTTTGTAAAAACCAACCCTCTATATGCCAGTAAGATTAAGTAAAACAGCCCGGGAATTTAATGTAGGGATCTCCACCATCGTAGAGTTTCTGCATAAAAAAGGGGTGACCATATCCACCGACCCAAACGCCAAGCTTTCAGACGAAGATTATGCGTTGGTAGCCAAAGAATTTTCGTCGGACAGCCAGGTGAAAAAGGAGTCCAGTATGGTCGACCTGAAAAATACCCGGAAGAAGAAAGAGACGATCTCCATCGACCACCAGGGAAATATACAGGAAAACGACGAAACGGATTTTATCTCCGTAAAAGACGAGATTAAGTTGGAAAACAACATCCGGATCGTAGACCGGATTAATCTTGATCCCCCGAAAACGGTTACCCCGCCTGCCGTCGAAAAAGAGGCTATAGAGAAGACGGCTGTACAGGTGCCCCAGACGGAACCTGTTGTTGCAGAGCAAACGGAACGCGCCGGAGAAGCGGAAGAAACTCCCTTCAAGGTGGAACAACCCGCCGTTAAGGAGGTGAAGGTGGTCGGCACCATTGATCTGGCCGCGCTCAACCAACGAACCCGCCCGCCTAAAAAGAGCAAGCTGGAGAAAGAACGGGAGAGAAGAGATCAGAAAAAACCGGCATCGACGGAGAAAAGCGCAACAGCGGCGAAGGACGAATCTTCTGATGCCCGCCAAAAGAGAAAACGGATTCGCTCGGACGAAAAGGTGCACATCCCGGCAACTCCGTCAGCCGATAAAAACTCCCGGATTGAGGAGAACAAGAAGAAGCTGAAAAAGATCAAAAATAAGAAACAGAACAAAGTTGAGATCACCGAAGAAGCTGTCGACAAACAGATCAAGGATACCTTTGCCCGCCTAGGCAGCAAAGGAGGAAAATCTTCCGCTTCCAAACACCGCCGAGACAAACGGGATGCCGTGCAACAAAAGATGCAGGCGGAGATAGAACAGGAAGAGAAAGAGAAGAGCGTCCTGAAACTGACGGAATTTGTAACCGTGGCCGAATTGGCCTCCATGATGGACATTCCGGTTACCAACATCATTTCGGCCTGCATGAGCATCGGCCTTTTTGTCTCTATCAACCAGCGTCTGGATGCGGAAACGATCAATCTGGTGGCCGAAGAGTTCGGATATACCGTTCAGTTCGTCAGCGTAGAGATACAGGAAGCAATCGAAGATGAAGAGGAGGATACGGCCGAAAACATGCTTCCCCGCCCGCCCATCGTGACGGTTATGGGGCACGTGGACCACGGTAAAACCTCGTTGCTGGACTACATCCGCAACACCAATGTCATTGCCGGAGAGGCCGGAGGGATTACCCAGCACATCGGCGCTTACAGTGTAAAATTAGCCGACGGACGAACCGTAACCTTTTTGGATACGCCCGGCCACGAAGCGTTTACAGCCATGCGTGCACGCGGTGCCCAAGTAACCGACATCGCCATCATCATCATCGCGGCAGACGACAGTGTGATGCCCCAGACCGTTGAAGCGATCAACCACGCCAGTGCCGCAGGCGTACCCATTGTGTTCGCTATTAACAAAATAGACAAACCGGGAGCCAACCCTGACAAGATCCGGGAGGAACTGTCCGCCATGAACTATTTGGTGGAAGAGTGGGGCGGTAAGTACCAGAGTCAGGAGATCGCAGCCAAACAGGGGTTGAACATCGAAGCGTTGCTGGAAAAAGTGTTGCTGGAAGCCGAAATGCTGGAACTGAAAGCCAACCCGGACAAAAAAGCGGTAGGGTCGATCATCGAATCCTCTCTGGACAAAGGCCGTGGGTATGTGGCAACCGTTCTGGTACAAGCCGGAACGATGCAAGTGGGAGACGTCGTGCTGGCCGGCCAGTTTTACGGGCACGTCAAGGCGATGTTCAACGAAAGAGGCAGCCGGCTGGAACAGGCAGGCCCCTCTACCCCGGCATTGATCCTTGGATTGAACGGAGCGCCCCAGGCCGGAGACAAATTCAACGTGATGGGCAGCGAAAAAGAGGCCCGCACACTGGCCAACAAGCGGGAACAGTTACAACGGGAACAGGGATTGAGAACCCAAAAACACATCACCCTGGACGAAATCGGCCGACGGATCGCCATCGGCAATTTCCAGGAACTGAACATCATTGTAAAGGGAGACGTGGACGGCTCCATTGAAGCGCTTTCCGACTCCCTGATCAAGCTCTCCACCAACGAGATCCAGGTCAATGTGATCCACAAGGCTGTCGGGCAGATCTCCGAAGGGGATGTCATGCTGGCTGCCGCTTCCAACGCCATTATTATCGGTTTCCAGGTACGTCCCTCTTTGAGCGCCCGGAAATTGGCCGAAAAGGAGGAGATTGACATCCGCCTCTACTCCATCATCTATACCGCCATCGAAGAGATCAAGGCGGCCATGGAGGGCATGTTGTCGCCGGAGATCAAGGAAGAGGTAGTGGCTACTGTCGAAGTGCTTGAAACCTTCAAGATCTCCAAAGTGGGAACCATTGCCGGTTGTATTGTCCGGGACGGAAAGATCACCCGGAACTCCAAAATACGCGTGATCCGGGAAGGCATTGTGATCCATACGGGCGACCTCGGTTCTCTGAAACGCTTCAAGGACGACGTAAAGGAGGTCGGCAAAGGATTTGAGTGCGGTTTGAATATCAACAATTTTAACGATCTGAAGATCGGAGATATGATCGAAGCCTACGAAGAGGTTGAGGTCAAGAAAACCCTGTAATCAAGAGCTGTTATGAAGATCGCAGTGATCGCCCACGATGGCAAAAAAGCAGAGATGGTAGCTTTTCTGAACCGGCACATGGATTTCCTGAAATCAGTCAAAACAGACATCGTTGCCACTGGAACGACCGGAAAATATGCGCAACAAGCGGGATTGGAAGTGGAACGTCTGTTATCCGGCCCGTTGGGCGGGGATGCCCAAATCGCCGCTCTGGTCGCCGAAGAAAAGATCCGGATGGTGATCTTCTTCCGGGATCCGTTGGGCAAACACCCGCACGAACCGGATGTACAGATGTTGATGCGCGTCTGCGACGTACACAACGTCCCCATCGCTACCAATCCCGCAGCCGCCGAACTTATGCTGCATGGCTTTTTAGACTCGCTCTCCGAAAAATAGCCGGAGAAACGTCAGGAATTTTTCATATCCATAAAACGGAGTATCTGGTTTCCAAGGCCGATGCGGTAGCCGCGGGAAAGGAAAACGACCTCTCCTTTTCGGTTTAATACCAGGAGCAGCGGAAGATTATCCATCCCTTTGAGGGTCAGTGCCTGTTCTAACATCCGTGCCACTTGTCCTTCCCGGTCGTACCCCAATTGCAGGGTAGCAGGTAACGGGCGGAACTCCTTGCGATCGAATTGCCGGAGTTGTTCAGCACCGGCGAACAGAAAAGTCAGCGGAATGTTCCGGTTTTCAAAATCCTCTTTCAAGGCGCTCATGTCCCGGATCAGGTGGTTGGTGGGTTCCTGGTTCACTCCGATCAACGCCAGGGCTGTATACCTATCGGCGGGAAGAGCGACCAACCGCTCCTCTTTACCTCCTTCCGGCACAAAAGAGATCTCCCGATCCACCCGTCCCAACACCTTCAACTCTTCGTACGCATCACGTATATCCATCCCGACGACCGTCTGCTTTCCCTCCCGGATATCAAAAAAGGCCAGATCGGAAAGAACGGACCCATCGCTCTTCCGGTTACCGGTGGTCAACAGATACCTCCCCGCCTCCAACTCGACCGGCTGCCGGAAAATCCCGCTCCAAGCCATCCCTCCTCCCATGTCTACCGCAGCGTTCCGGCCCAGATCGATCACCCGAGATTTTCCGTTTTCGATCCTGGATACGGTAAAATGGGTGTAATAGGCCGGATCCTTAACCGCCGTTCCTTTGTTGACGATCGACAGCTTCCCTTTGGGAAGGGTTTGTCCGGCTTTCGTAAAACGCACGGCTTGCCACGCTTCTCCGTCGTGGTATTCCGGTTTACCGTCCATCGGGTTGAGGCGCGCCGGTACCCCCATCGTCCGGCAGGCCGCCACAAAGAAGACCTCCCGGGAACGGGTATCCGTCAACCCGGAGCGCAAAACCCCAGTAGGAGGTGTTACCACGTTGATCGTATTGGCCTCATCGGCCACCCGGATACGGCTGACAGCCTCTATCAGCTGGTCGGGCGAACCGATGCCGTTCTCTGCTAAAAAACGTTGGACAGGAGCTCTGTACGCCACGATCAGTTCGTTGCTGATCCGGGGATTTACAACGTAATCCCAGTAGAGCCCGCCACGCTCCCGGAAGGGAGCCGTGAGTTCCCAATGCTCCATCAGTACCTCCGCACGGGCGTCCTGCAGATCTTTTTCCGTTAGACAGCTCAATAACTCCATGCCATCGGCTGCGGTGTATTTCCCAGTTGCTTTCACCTGCTCCAGGAAGGCGATGATCTCCCTGTAATTCCCCCTGGAGGCCCGGACCCGCTCCCACAATTGGGCTTGCTGCGCTTTTTTCATGCCCCATCCGGCCGATTTCCGGGCAACATCCTCCTCCGTCATAAAGGTGGCGATGTAGGCATTCCGCAAAGAATCCTCATACATAAAACGCCGGTCGTTCTCCGCTCGTTCCTCCTCGCCGGATTGGGCTTGGTACTCTTTTTCCGTCGGCGGAACGATGTGGCAGGCAAAGATACCGGCGCCAGCTTCGGGGGAATGCAATACCACAATCACCGAATCCATTGCAGCCACCTCCAGCTCCCGGAATCCAAAACGCTCTCCGTCGCCGGCCCACACCAACAAATCCCCCAACCCCACTGTCAGAGAGGATTCACCATTCTCATCGGCTTTCAAAACCACCGCCGGATAGTACTCTCCGTAGTTGTATACCCTGTACTCGACTATAGCCCCCGGCACCGGTTTGCCATCCGGGCCCGTCACCCGGACGTTTACTTTTTTTACATCCGTATATAGCCCGGTCACATTGACCAAGGTCTGGTTGGCATTGACAGCGGTCACCTCTTCATTGCCCAGGTATTTTCCAAACACCCGTGCTTCCATGTAAACTCCTCTCCGCACCGGGGCTGTAAACCAGGCGATGTTGAGCCGGGGTTCGGGTTCGCAGGCGCCGAGGTATTTCCACTCTCCGTCCGTCCACACTTCGATCCAGGCGTGGTTGTCGTCGCAATGCGCCCAACGTGGCGTATACACTTGCCGGGCCGGGATCCCCACCGACCGCAGGGCAGCCAACGTGAACACGGACTCCTCCCCGCAGCGCCCGTAAGCCGTTTTCAACATGGTTAACGGGGCGCAGGTCCGGGCGTCGGTCGGGCGGTAGATCGCTTTTTCGTGACACCAGTGGTTTACCTCCAAGGCAGCCTCTTCCATGGTGGCGCAACGAAGCACCCGCTCCCGCAACTCGCCGTAGAACACCCGGCGAGCGGAGTCAATCGTTTCGTTGTGCCCCCGTACCGGCAGTACAAAGTGCCGGAAAATCCCTTCCGGGACCTGTCGCCCCCACGGCATCTCCTCCCGGACTTTCAGGGCGTGGCGCACATCCTTCAATAACGCCTCCCCACCGTACTCCGTCAGGTCGATGAAAGGAGCGTATGCGAATAAAAATTGCAGCGCCTCCCGCTCTTCCAAACTCATCTGTTCCCCAAAAACGGCAAACAGATCTTCCGGGGCCTCGGACAACAGGGCCTGTTTTTCGGCGAAATCCTGCTGCACCATCTCCCGGTACGCAACATCCGATATAAAATGCGTCTCCTGACGACAAGCGGCCAATACCAATACCGCTACGCTCAATCCGGCTAAAATCCTCTTCATTGTTGTACCTGTTATAGATATGTGATCTCTTTAAATCCGTATACTCCGGTTTTCCCATCCGATTCCCGCAGGCACAACCGCCCGAATTCGTCCAATCCAGTGATCTCTGCGTCAAAGGTCCGGATTGCATCCCGCCAGCGGTAGGATCCCGTCCGCCGGTACATCACCGCCTCAAACTCCTCTTCCAACTCCCAGTAAGTTCCGATTCCTGTATAACGGGCGGCTATGCATTCCAATAACTCCGCCAGCGCCGCCTGCAGGTCTGTCTCTTTGCCCGTCAATTGCACCAAAGAGACCGGATTCAGGGCGTCCGACAAAAACAGTCGTTGGTTGATGTTGATCCCGATCCCGCAAACCGACTCTGCAATGCGGCTCCCGGAGAGGGTATGCTCAATCAGGATACCGGCAATCTTTTTATCTCCCACATAAATGTCGTTGGGCCATTTAATGGAACAACCGTTCGTTCGGCGAGCGACAAAATCATAGCATCCGAGCGCCGTCACCATGGAGACAGCAAACTGAGAGGCTGCATCCACCCCCTGTGGCTTTAATACCAAACTCAGGGAGAGGTTTTTACCCGCTTCGCTTTCCCAACGGTTGCCCTGTTGTCCCCGCCCGCCGGTCTGTTTTCTTGCCAGTACCACCGTTTTGTCCCTCTTCTCTTCCGACGGTATGCGGGAAGCATACGTGTTGGTTGAGTCCAGTTCTTCGAACTCCCACACCTCGAACTCCCGGATCCGGTAACGCTTACAGGAGGTCATTCCAACACCTTTATTTCCGTTCGTCTGTTTTTCGCTCTTCCCTCCTCCGTATCGTTCGGGGCGACCGGCTCCCTCTTCCCGTACCCCCTGTACTGCATCCGCTCCTTTTTGATCCGGTTCAGGAACAGGTATTTGTACACCTCAAAAGCGCGCTCTTCCGACAGACGATCGTTGTGTTCGTCTGTTCCGCTGTCATCCGTATGCCCGGAGATCTCGATCTTTACTTCCGGGTTCATCTTCAAGAACTCGACCAACTGCTCCAACTCCCGCTTCGATTCCGGTTTTAGCACAGATCTGTCCACATCGAAGAAGACCCCTTTCAACACCAACACCCGTTCCGGGCGGATCTTTCTCAGTGTCAATATTTTTGTTTGGGGGGCGTCGTAAGCCGCCCGCCCCACGTGCATCGTATCCGAGCAGTAGAGATACCCTTTTTTCAGGACACTCACCAACAAACGGCAGTCGGAGGGGACACAAGTGATCAATTCCCGGGGCATAAAGGCCTCGTTGTAGTAAAAGAGTGTGTCGCCCTGTACCATATCCTGTACAAACACCCGGTCCGGAACGATCCCTCTCCCCTCTTCATTCTCTACAAGCAACTGCATATATGCCACTTCTTCGCAAGCCACCTCCTCTTCCAACCGGTAGCGGTAGATATTTTTCAGGCCGTCTCTGTCCGAGGCAAAATAGCCCCATTTTCCGGTGGCATCCACGGCAAATCCCATCTCGTTCCGGTGCGTGTTGACGGTGATCCCGATATTCTCCGGTTCTCCCGAACCCTCCAGGTCCACCTTGTATATGTCCATTCCCCCCATCCCCGGATAGTTGTCCGAAGCAAAAAAGAGGATTTTTCCGTCGTAGTAGAGAAAAGGGGCCATCTCGTTTCCCGGCGTGTTGATCAGAAGCGGTTGGGGGGGAGACCAGATTTGCCGTCCGCCGGGCCAACGCGCCCGCAATACCGAATACCAGATGTCGCAACCTCCTTTGCTCCCCGCCCGGCTGGAGGCAAAAAAGAGACGGGTACCGTCCGGCGATACGGAGGGTTGCGCTTCCCAGGCATCGGTATTGATCGGGTCTCCCAGATTGACCGGCTCTGACCAGAGCGTGTCCGAAATGCGGTAAGAGACGTAGATGTCACAACTCCCCCGGGAATCCGGAAGGTTGCAACCGGTAAAATAGAGCATCTGCCCATCCGCCGTCAGCGATTGGGTGCCTTCGTTGTAAAAAGGGGTATTGATATTCAGGTAATAATCCGCAGAATCCCGGTACATTCGGATATTTTCTTCGTCGTTTTCCAGACGGGTATAGAGGACTGTTTTTCCCGTGATATCTAACGAAGGCCAGTAGACATCCTTTTCCGAACCGATAAAAAGTTCCACGGACTGCCGTTCTCCCGTGCGCAAAGCCTCCAAAGCAAAGAGGCAGTTCGCGATTCGTTTCCGGGCCTCTTCCACCCGATTCTGTCCGGCATCGGTGGTCGTGTATTTCCGGTATGCAGCAAGCGCCTCCGCATACGCTCCCCGGCTGAAATAGCCTTCGCCCAAATAGAAGTAATACGCGGTAAATCCGGTGCTGTCCAGTGCAAAGCCTTTTTGCATGGAAAGGATCTCGTTGTCTGTATCTTTTAACTGATGATACAGATCCGCCCGGAGAAACCAGACCGAAGCCATTCCCGCGTTGTATTGTTCCGCCCTGTCCAACGCTTGCAACGCTTTCCCGTACGAATGGCTTTTCAGGTACTGCTTAGCCGCTTCGTACTCCTGTAGCGCTTTTTTGTTGACTTGGCCGGACAACCCGGAAAAGCAAACCATCAACAGCAAAACAGGCAAATACCTCTTAAACGCCATTCCACAAAGATTTATCCTGCGAATCTACAAATTTCCGGCCGGATTTGCAACTGCCGAAGCGATGCTACGCTTTGTCGGCGGAACGGATAAATTTCAGATCTTCCCGGAAAAGTTTCCGGTAAGTAATGTGGGTTTTAACAGCCGTGGCGCTGAGGTAATCCATCAGGTGCATCATCTGCGGATTGAAATCCCCTACCCAATTCATCTCCAAATATTTATAACGACTGTTCTGTTGTACGACGGTTTCGCAGAATTTTTTAATGAGCGCAGCCTCCACGCCTTTGCCCTGAAATTCCGGCACAACCCCGAACAACTGTCCGAGAGCGACATTCACCCGTCGTTTGTAGTACAGAAATTTCAACATCCCCATAAAATTTACCCGGCCGTTCATACGGCGGATCACCTGGTTCATCTCCGGGAACATCAGGAAAAATCCGATAGGGTTCTCCCGGAAATAGACAAAATAGATCAGGTCCTTGTCAATAATGCTTTTCAGGCTTTTATAGAGGGCCTCCACCTGCTCCCGGGTGATGCCGTCCACACCGTGGACTTCCAAATTCCAGGCTTTGTTGTAGACTTCCAGCAAAGAGTCGACAGCTTTCCCGGCGCCAATCTCCCGGTAGGTAAACACCGTATAATCCGGGTTCTTCAACAAGCGGTCGGCTTTCCAGACCACTACCGGACTGAGGCTCTCCACCACCAACCTGTTCCGGTAGGTAAACTGCTTGAAATAGTCCAGAAAACCATACGCTTCAAAGAATTTCACGTAATAGGGTTGGGTATAGGGCATGGCGTAGTTGGGCGGACGGTCAAAACCGGCTGTCAACAACCCCCACCACTCGATCCGTTCTCCGAAATTCACGGGTCCCTCCATCGCTTCCATGCCCCGTGCTTCCAACCACTCCCGACAGGTATCGAACAACCGGAAAGCAGCCTCCCGGTCGTCTATACATTCAAAAAAACCCATTTGTCCGACCGTGTACTCTTCCAGACGGCAGGTTTTTTCGTTGATAAAGGCGGCCACCCTTCCCACGCACACCTCTTGCTCGTCAACCAGTATCCATCGGATACACTCCCCGTGCCTGAACGAAGGGTTTTTCTCTTGGTCGAACACCTTGCGTATGTCGTTGTTCAACGGGCGTATCCAGTTGGGATTCCCCCGGTATAACCGGACCGGCAAGCGGAGAAATTCCTGTTCCTGCCGCTGCTCTTTTACTTCAATGATGGTATACATATCGTGTAATTACAGTGTCAATTTTTTTTTCGAAAACAGGCCTGCACCACCCATTCCAAACGCCTCTCCCACACAGCCGGAACGGCCAACATCAAACGGGGCAGTATCAGCCACCACACCGGCAACCCAATCGCCATAAAAAGCAACGGGTCCTCCAATTGGGAGTGAGAGATCGCCAGGTGGTGGTTCAAAAGATCCGCTTCCCGGGGCTTCATTTCGCCCTGCTCCGCATAATCCATCATGATGGCGGAACCATACGCCAACCCAACGGTATTTCCAACGATCCACAAAAACGAAGAGGAGGCCGGCAACCCGAAGAGTTTCATTAAGGGCCGAAGCAGGCGCGACAGGCGTTTCAGCACGCCGAACTCCTCCAACAGCCGTTGCAGCACCATCAATCCGGTGATGATGCAAACGATCTTAACGGTGAGGAAGAAACTGTCGATAACCCAATCCGTCAGCAGTTCCCGAAATCCCGGCACCGAAACGGCTGCGATCCCGGAGAGCCGTTCGGGAAATTCGGGCAGGAGCAGGTGTAATCCCGCTGCTGTCAGCGCGCTCCCGGTGAGCCGGAGCACCACCATCCGGAGTATGGAAGAGCCTGTCTTTTTCTGGACCGCCGATTCAATGATAAAGTTGTGGGAAATGAGGCACATCACCGCCAAGATAACCCCCTCCCGGACGGAAAAATCGAGCGTGGCCACCAAGGCGATGACGGTATATAGGTTGGTACAGATGCTGGTCAGGAACACCAACGCTGCTTCCCCCGGCAGTCCGACCCCGGTAAAGAGGGGTTCCGCCAATGCCGCCAAAAAAGGGAGGATGCCGAACCAGGATAAGAGCAGTACTCCGAAAGAGACGGGCAACATGATCTTTAGTATCCAGCCGGAGGTTTTCAAGGCCGGAGGAAAAGCCTTCTTTACGCAGGTAAGGATCCGTTCTCTCACGACCATTCGTTCTGCAGATTTAATTTTAGCGCAACTCCTCCGTTAACAAACGGATCTCCATGGCCGGACTGATGTGTTCGTACAAGATGTTGTACACGGCGTTGGTGATCGGCATGTGCACGCGGTAATCCCTGTTGATCTCCTTGATCCCTTTGACGCCAAAGTACCCCTCCGCGATCATCAGCATCTCCATCTGCGCCGATTTTACGGAATAGCCTTTGCCGATCATGGTCCCGAAGGTGCGGTTACGGCTGAACTGGGAGTAAGCGGTCACGAGCAGGTCGCCCAGATAGGCCGACCCTTTGATGTCCCGGTGGATAGGGTGTACGGCAGCCACAAAGCGCTCGATCTCCTGTATGGCGTTTGAAACCAACACCGCCTGGAAGTTATCCCCGTAGCGCAAGCCGTGGCAGATCCCCGCCGCAATGGCGATCACATTTTTTAATACGGCTGCGTATTCCGTTCCGTAAATATCGTCCGAGATCGCCGTTTTGACGTAATGGCAGGCAAATTTCATGGCGACCAGACGGGCCACTTTCAGGTCGTTGCTGGCAAAAGTGAGGTAGGACAAGCGTTCCAGGGCGATCTCCTCTGCGTGGCAAGGCCCGGAGATGACTACGATCTGCTCCAATGGAACCTGGTGATACTTGTTGAAGTACTCTGCAATGATCAGGTTCTCTTCCGGGATCAATCCTTTGATAGCGGATACCACGATCTTGTCGGCCAATGAACGATTGATCTTTCCCGTCACATTTTTCAAAAAGGCGCTGGGAATGGCAAAAACAAGGATGTCGCACCGTTCCACCAATTGGTTGATGTCGTCGGTAAAGGTAATCCGCGCCAGGTCGAACTCTACTTCGCACAGGTAGCGGGGATTGTGGCTCAACTCCTTAAAGGCGTTGATGGTGTCTATTTTCCGCATGAACCAGTTGAGGCGATCGTTGTTCTCCGTCAGGATCTTGGCGATGGCTGTAGCCCAGCTTCCGCCTCCGACAACTCCTATGCGCGGCTTTTCAGGTATCTCCATGATTCCGGCGCTAAAGGTTTATGGCTGTGGCTTCATCACCCTCCTCATCGGCCCGTTTCTTTTCCGGCCTCATCTGCGGGAAAAGCAGTACGTCCTGGATGGAAGAGCTGTTGGTCAGGAACATGCACAGACGGTCGATACCAATGCCCATGCCTGAAGTCGGCGGCATTCCGTATTCCAAAGCACGCACGAAATCGTAATCAATGTACATCGCTTCGTCGTCTCCCCGCTCCTGCAATTTGGTCTGTTGTTGGAAACGATCCAACTGGTCGATGGGATCGTTCAATTCCGAGTAGGCATTCGCTACCTCTTTGCCGTTGACAAACAACTCGAAGCGTTCCGTCAATTCCGGATTCGACCGGTGTTTCTTGGTTAGCGGGGACATCTCTGTGGGATAGTCGTAAATAAAGGTCGGCTGTATGTAGTGGCTTTCGCATTTGGCGCCGAACAGTTCGTCGATCAATTTGCCCTTTCCCATGGTTTTATCCACCGGGATCCCCTGTTCGATACATGCCTTGCGCAACTCTTCCTCTGTCATTTTTTCAATGTTGTAACCGGTATATTCCAGGATGGCGTCGGTCATCCGCACCCGCTGAAAAGGCGGTTTGAAATCGATCTCCCGGTCACCGATCACCGCTTTGGTGGTCCCGTTCACCGCCAAAGCCGCCTGCACCACCATCTCTTCGGTAAATTCCATCATCCAGCGGTAGTCTTTGTAGGCCACGTAAATCTCCATGCAGGTAAATTCGGGGTTGTGGGTGCGGTCCATTCCTTCGTTCCGGAAATTGCGGGAGAACTCGTACACCCCTTCAAATCCGCCTACGATCAAGCGCTTCAGGTACAATTCATTGGCGATCCGCAGGTAAAGCGGTATGTCCAAAGCGTTGTGGTGGGTCACGAAAGGACGGGCGGCGGCTCCTCCCGGAATAACCTGTAATACAGGCGTTTCCACCTCTAAATATCCCCGGCTGTTACAGAACTCCCGAATGGCGTTGATCATGCGGGTCCGTTGCACGAATACCTCCCGTACCTGCGGATTGACGATCAGGTCTAAATAGCGCTGGCGGTACCGCTGTTCGGGATCGGTAAAGGCATCGAAGGTTTTACCGTCCTTCTCTTTGACAATGGGCAGCGGGCGCAGCGATTTGGAGAGCAGCACCAACTCCCGGGCGTGAACGGAAATTTCGCCGGTCTGGGTACGGAACACCTCTCCTTTGACACCTACTACATCGCCGATGTCCATCAGTTTTTTGAATACCACGTTGTAGGCAGTGGAGTTTTCGTCCGCGGAGATGTCGTCCCGGCTGACGTATACCTGGATCCGGCCGGTGGCATCCTGCAGCTCGAAAAAAGAGGCTTTCCCCATGATCCTCCGGCTCATCATCCTTCCGGCTACTACGACTTTCCGGAGCGGAGCTGCGTCGTCAAACTCCGCTTTGATCTCCACTGCACGGCCGGTAACCGGGAACTCCGCTGCAGGATAGGCGTCTATGCCCAATTTTTCCAATTCAGCCAATGAATTCCTCCGGATCATCTCCTGTTCGCTCAATTCTGCTACACTCATGATTTTATTGTTAAATATTTAGAATCAAATGATTACGTCGATTTTTTGCATTTTAAACGGCAAAGATAATGAAAAATAAGAAGGAATATTGAAAAATATGTAGTTTATTCCCTTTGAAATGACAAGTAATTTCCGGTACTTTGTGTGCAGAATTACAAAAATAGGAATGAAGAAAAGATGGGTGATCCACACTCCTGCTGATGACACGACCATATCCGAATTAGCACACAAAATAAATTGCAATCCGATTATCGCCAACCTTCTGTTACAGAGGGGTATCGATACTTCGGAGAAAGCGCAAGCCTTTTTTCATCCGTCGCTGAACATGCTCCACGACCCGTTTCTGATGAAGGACATGGACAAGGCGGTGGAACGATTGGACAAAGCCATTGCGCACGAGGAGAAGATGTTGATCTATGGCGATTACGACGTGGACGGAACGACGGCAGTCACATTGCTGTACAGGTATTTGTCTCCCAAATTGAATCGGGCATGTCTGGAGTACTATATTCCGGACCGCTATACGGAGGGGTACGGTGTTTCCATCAAAGGGATCGATTACGCGGCCGATAACGGGTTTTCGTTGATGATCGTCACGGATTGCGGAGTGAAGGCGGTAGACAAAGTGGCATACGCTAAAAGCCGGGGGATTGACGTCATTATCTGCGACCACCACACGCCCGGCGATTCGCTTCCGGAGGCTGTCGCGGTCCTGGACCCGCAACGGAGCGATTGCGACTACCCCTACAAATGGCTGAGCGGTTGCGGGGTCAGTTTTAAATTGGTCCAGGCACATACCCTGCGGCACCATTTGCCGATGTCCGAACTGTATAAGTTGCTGGACCTGGTCTGTGTCAGTATTGCCAGCGACATTGTCCCGGTGACGGGAGAGAACAGGATCTTGGCTTATTACGGTCTGCAACAACTGAACGAAAAGCCGAGCCTGGGCCTGAAGACCATTATCAAAACCTCGGGAATTTCCAAGCAGATCTCCATCAACGATATTGTTTTCCGGATCGGCCCGCGGATCAACGCAGCCGGACGGGTGGAGTCGGGCAACAAGGCGGTCGCCTTGCTGACGGCCGACGAGAAGAACGCCGCCAAGGAGATCGCTTTTGATATCAATGTGTTTAACGACAGGCGGAAAAAATTGGACCACGACATCACGGAAGAGGCGGTGGAGTACGTCCGCACAACTGCGACGGAACAAGGGAAAAAGACCACCGTACTCTACAACCCGAACTGGCACAAAGGGGTGATCGGCATTGTAGCCTCCCGCCTGACGGAGTCTTTTTACCGTCCGACCATCATCCTGACGGAGTCCAACGGGCTGGCGACCGGTTCGGCCCGTTCGGTGGAGGGGTTCGACCTCTACTACGCTATTTCGCAATGCAGCGAATACCTGGAGAATTACGGCGGGCACAAGTACGCCGCCGGCCTGACGCTGAAAATTGAGAACATCGAACCTTTTAAGCGCAAATTCGAACAGATCGTACAGGAGACCATCACGGAGGAGATGCTGATCCCACAAATCAACATTGATGCACAGATCAAGCTGTCCGACATCACGCCCGAACTTTACCGGATGCTGAACAAATTCGCTCCGTTCGGCCCCAATAATATGCTGCCCGTTTTTACAACGGAGAGGGTGAGCAATTTTCTGGGTACCCGAAGGGTCGGGCGCGACAACGAGCACCTGAAATTGGTGGTGGTGGACGACACCCGTGCCTGCAACGACCGGAGCGGCATCGGGTTTGGCATGGGGCCGTTGTACAACGACGTGACCACCCACAAGTGTTTCGACATCTGCTATTCTATTCAAGAGAATGATTTTATGGGAAGAATTGAGATCCAGATGATGCTGAAAGACATCCGTTTCCCGGAAGGTCACCGGGCCCCCTCCGCAAACTGACAGCCTCCGGTATGCAAAGCCTCTCTTCAAAGTTATTGGACAAGGCGGTGGAACAATTCGCCCTGTTGCCCGGAATCGGGCGGAAAACCGCTTTGCGGTTCGCGCTTTTCCTGCTCAAGAGAAAACCGGAGGAGGTGGAGGCGTTTGTTCGGAGCATCGAGGCGTTGAAAACGAACATCCGGACCTGCCGGCAGTGTAACAACATCTCCGACAACGATCTTTGCGAAATATGCGCCGACCCAAAAAGGGACGGGGCGGTGATCTGTGTAGTGGAAAATATCCGGGACATCCTCTCCATCGAGGCCACTTCCCAATACCGCGGCCTCTATCACGTATTGGGCGGCATCATCTCTCCGATGGAGGGCACCGGCCCCGCCGACCTGCATATAGCCTCCCTCCTCTCCCGCCTGGAAGATCCCGGCATCAGCGAGGTCATTTTCGCCCTCAGCGCTACCATCGAAGGGGAGACCACCGCTTATTACATCTACAAAAAAATCTCCCGCCGGGAATATCTCACGATCAGTACCCTTGCCAAGGGGATATCTATCGGGAACGATCTGGAATACACCGATCAGTTAACGCTGGGAAAGTCCATTCTGAACCGGGTGCATTTCACCGGGAAATAATTACAGTGAAACGGCTTTCAGCTACAGCTGTGCATGAGGCGATTTTTATCTGTACACGTTTTTCTTCTGTTAGTTTGCCTATGGAACACCTACGGAATACCTACGGAACACCTACGGAACACGCACGGAACACGCACGGAACACGCACGGAACACGCACGGAACACGCACACGCACGGAATACGCAAGTATATTCTCTTTGTATTCTGTGAAGTGAGGTTTAGAGGTTTTGAAGAACTGGTGGCTCTAAGATATACATTTTAGAAGAAACAAAAAAGACCGAAGAGTAATTTCTTCGGTCTTTTTTAGAGAGGCTTTGACACAGCCTCTTTATTTAAGAGTTTGTTTAAATCACTTTCTCTCCGAAATCCGACAAATTCTATCCTGATAAATAACCACTTAGGGCAGCGTAAATATTTTCCGGAAAACCTTCCGGATTGTAATTAATTCTCTACCTTTGGCTGTTAATTTATCTCCGTGGTTTTTTGAATAAATAACACTACTTTTCTATAATCGGAATGAAGAAAAAAACAATTGTCACGGGTGTTATCGGCGCCGATGTACATGCCGTGGGAAACAAGATCATTGCCTACGCTTTGGAGAAAGCGGGGTTTCAGGTGGTGAACCTCGGCGTCATGGTGTCGCAGGAAGAGTACATTGAAGCTGCTTTGGAGACCAACGCGGACGCCATCATTGTCTCCTCGCTGTACGGACACGGCGAGATCGACTGCAACGGCTTGCGGGAAAAGTGCGACGAAGCCGGCCTGAAAAACATTCCTTTGCTGGCAGGCGGCAACTTAGTGGTGGGTAAACAGGACTTCAGCGAAGTGGAAGGCCGTTTCAAAGCCATGGGATATACCCGGGTCTATCCGCCCGGAACCACCATTGAAACTACCATCGCCGAACTGCACGAAATTTTAGGCGAGTAACAATCATGTTTTACCTGACTGCAGATTTCGGCAGTACCTACACCAAATTGACGGCCATAGATGCCGGAAAGTGTGTGGTTGCCGGGACCGCAAGTGCGTTTACAACCATTGAAACGGACATTGCGGATGGGTATTATAGTGCCCTGCAGTCGCTGGAAGCAAAGACCGGCCGGATCAAATACGACAAACTGCTCTGTTGCAGCAGCGCCGGTGGCGGGTTGAAAATGGTGGCCCTGGGACTTGTTCCCGAACTCACGGCCAAGGCGGCCCGGATGGCTGCCTCCAGCGCGGGAGCGAAGGTGATGAAAACATACGCGTTTGAAATCTCGAAACAGGAGCAGGAGGAGATTTACCGGATCGATCCGGATATTGTCCTGCTGTGTGGCGGGACGGACGGGGGAAACCGGGAGGTCATTGTGGCCAATGCGGGCAAACTGTGCGGGATAGACCGGGATTTTACGGTGATCGTAGCCGGCAACAAGAGCGCAGCTGATGAAGTGGCGTCGATATTCGACGCCGCAGGCAGGGAGTACGTGCTGACGGGCAATGTGATGCCGTCGTTCAATCAGTTGGAGATTGAACCGGCCAAAAACAGCATCCGGGAGGTGTTTATCCGGAAGATCATCGATGCGAAAGGGTTGACGGGCATCCAGGCCATGACCGGTTATGAGATCATCCCCACCCCGTTGGCTGTGATGGCCGGATGCGAACTGTTCAGCAAAGGAACACGGAAAACTCCGGGGATCGGCGAGTTTATGGCTGTCGATCTGGGCGGGGCGACCACGGATGTGTACTCTATGGCGTCCGGCAAGCCGGTGCGGGACAATGTGCTGGTGAAAGGGTTGCCGGAACCGTTCAGTAAACGGACCGTGGAGGGCGACCTGGGCATGCGGTACAGTCTCGGGTCGCTGCTGGAAGGATTCCGTGAGGAGTTTTCCGAAGAGGAAAGCGGCCTCCCGGAGGGGAGCATCGCCAAATGGGTGGCCTATTGTACGGAACATCCGGAAACGATTGCCGACGACGACAGTCTCGAATCGGTTGTGGAGGAGTTGTTGGCCCGGAAGGCGGTGGAAATAGCTGTGGAGCGGCATTGCGGTTTTTTGGAAAGCGCTTACACGCCGATGGGAGAATTGTTCAGCATCACGGGAAAAGACCTGAGTGCGATACCGTATGTTATCGGGATCGGCGGCGCCATTATCAACAACGCCCGGCCTGCCGGGATTTTGGAGGGCGCTGTGTTTAATCCCCGGAAATTTCAATCCATGAAACCCAGGGAGCCGCGCTATATGTTGGATAGTCGCTATATTTTCGCTTCTATGGGGCTGTTGAGCGCTGTCGACCCCGAATTGGCGCTCGCGTTGATGAAGAAAGAGATCAAACTGTTATAAAATATGGAACTTAGAAATAAGAAGTTATCGGAGAGTGAATTCTTTAAAGAGAGAGAAGAAGTCCTCACACAATGGCCTACGGGAAAAGGGGTGGATTTTGAAAACGCCGTTGCGTACCACCAGGCGCTGCCCGACTCCCGGCGGTTCGGCCTGAAACTGGCCAAAGCCAAAGCAGAAGGGGTTACCCTGATCCAGCCCCGCGCCGGGGTCGCTTTGTATACGGAGCACATCAAACTGTTGCAATATTTGGAGACGGAGGGCGAAGCCGATCTGCTGCCGAGCACCATCGACAGTTACACACGCCTGAACCGGTACAAAGAGGCGGAGATCGGGATCGAGAAGAGCAAAGAGAGCGGACGCTCTATGTTGAACGGCTTTCCGGCGGTGAACTACGGGGTGGATATTTGCCGGGCGGTAACCTCTTCGCTGAAAAGTCCGGTACAGGTGCGGCACGGTACGCCCGACGCCCGGCTGTTGACGGAGATTACCATTGCAGGCGGTTTCACCTCTTACGAAGGAGGGGGGATCTCCTACAACATCCCCTATTCGAAAAACCATTCGCTGGCCAGTACGATCGCCCACTGGCAGTATACCGACAGACTGATCGGCCTGTACGAGGAGGCGGGCGTTTCCATCAACCGGGAGCCTTTCGGTCCGTTGACCGGGACGTTGGTCCCCCCGTGTATCTCCAACTCGGTAGCGGTGATCGAAGCGCTGCTGGCGGCCACGCAGGGGGTGAAGGATATCACGGTGGGGTACGGCCAGTGCGGGAACATGATCCAGGACGTGGCGGCTATCCGCGCGTTGAACGATGTGACCCGGCGCTACCTGGACCGGTTCGGGTTCGGGGATGTGCGGATCACTACCGTTTTCCACCAGTGGATGGGCGGTTTCCCGCAGGACGAGGCCAAATCTTTCGCGGTTATTTCGTGGGGAGCGGCGGCGGCAGTGCTGGCCAGGGCGACAAAAGTGATCGTGAAAACGCCGCACGAAGCAATGGGGGTCCCGACGAAGGAGGCCAACGCCGCCGGTTTGAAAGCGACCAAACAGTTGACTTCCATGCTGAAAGACCAGAGCTTTACCAATATTCCGGCCGTTATTGCAGAGGGTGATATTATCTCCGAAGAGATGGAGTGCATCCTGAAAAAGGTGGAAGAACTCGGAAAAGGGGATTTTGTGCAGGGGACGATCGCCGCGTTCGAAGCGGGGGTGTTGGACATCCCGTTCGCACCGAGTAAATTCAACGCCGGGAAGGTGATGCCCGCCCGGGACAACCAGGGTGCGGTGCGCCTGCTGGATACGGGGAACATCCCTCTCAGCGACTCGCTGAAAGCGTTTCACCGGGAGAAGCTGGAAGAGCGGGCGGCGTATGAAAAACGGCCCGTCAGTTTCCAGATGGTGATTGACGATGTGTATGCGATCGGCAAGGGTGTTTTGGTGGGAAGGCCGAATTAACAACGAACTTAGTAATACGGAAAAATCATGAAAATCATTGATGTTGTTTGCGCCCAGGGCAAAACGGGTTTTTACTTCGATGACCAGAAAGCCATCAAAATGGGGGCGGCCCACGACGGGGCTTTTTACATCGGCAAGCCTGTAACGGAAGGTTTTACAGCCATCCGGCAGACGGGGGAGTCTATTTCGGTGCTGTTCCTGCTGGAGAATGGAACGGTAGCCCACGGCGATTGTGCCGCTGTGCAGTATTCGGGAGCCGGCGGGCGGGATCCGCTCTTTTTGGCCAAAGATTTTATCCCTTTGATCGAAAAAGAGATTGCCCCGTTGTACAAGGGCAAGGAGATCACGACGTTCCGCAAAATGGCGGACCTGGTGGACAAGGGCATTAGCCCCTCAACCGGCAAGATCTACCACACCGCTATCCGGTACGGCGTGACCCAGGCTTGTCTGGACGCTGTCGCCAAGAGTAAATCGAAACTGATGGCGCAGGTGATCGCGGAGGAGTACGGCACCCAGATCTCGGATACTTTGATCCCGATCTTCACCCAATCCGGCGACGACCGGTACCTGGGGGCCGACAAGATGATCATGAAGGGGGCGCAGGTGCTGCCGCACGCGCTTTTCAATCATGCGGAGGAGAAGACCGGACTTCGCGGTGAGAAGTTGCAGGGCTACGTGGAGTGGCTCCGCAACCGCATCATTGCGTTTAAGCCGTTTGAAGGGTATAGTCCCGTTTTGCACATTGACGTATATGGTACACTGGGGATCGTGTTCCACAATGATTTTGAAAAAATCGCCGAATACATCGGTACGCTGGAAGAGTTGGCGAAGCCTTTCCACCTCCGGATCGAAGGTCCGGTGGACATGGGCGAAAAGGCCGCCCAGATCGACGCCCTGCGCATTATCTGTGAATTGATGGCGAAGAGAGGGCTGAAATCCGAGATCGTGGCCGACGAATGGTGTAACACGCTGGAAGACATCAAAGACTTTACACAACACAAAGCCGGGCACATGCTTCAGATCAAGACGCCTGATCTCGGGGGGATCAACAACTCCATCGAGGCCGTTATCTATTGCAAGGAGCACGGTGTGGGCGCTTACCTCGGAGGCACCTGCAACGAAACCAACCGGTCGGCGGAGGCCTGCATGCACGTGGCAATGGCCACCTCCCCCACGCAATGCCTGGCGAAACCGGGGATGGGGGTAGACGAGCCGTACATGATTACCTACAACGAAATGCAGCGGATCCTGGCGCTGAAAGACAAACTGTAAAAACAACCCGATAAATCGCTGAAAATATGGAAGAGATCCGAATTCTTTCCCCGACCGCTATCCTGGGCTATGGATTTCCGCTGGAATCCTTTGTGGAGGGGATGAAACGCAAACCACACGTGATCGCCGTAGATGCGGGATCGACCGACCCGGGCCCCTATTACTTAGGCGCCGGCAAATCGTTCACGGACTACAATTCGGTGAAACGGGACCTGGAGATCATGATCCCCGCCGCCATCGAAGCCGGCATACCGGTATTGGTGGGCAGTTCGGGCGGTTGCGGCGGCAGGCCCCACGTGGAGTTCTGTGTCAACATTGTCAAAGAGATCGCCAAAGAGAAAAAGCTGACGTTCAAGTTGGCGGTTATCCAGTCGGAGGTGGAGAAAGAGTTGGTGAAACGGAAATTAGCCGCCGGAGAGATCTCTCCGCTCCATCCGGCACCGGAGATCGGCGCACAGGATGTGGACGAGGCGGTGCGCATTGTGGCCCAGATCGGGGAAGAGCCTTTTATTGAAGCGCTGAATGCCGGAGCACAGGTAATCCTGGCGGGCAGGGCTTATGACCCGGCGGTCTTCTCGGCGTTGGCTATCCGGGAGGGATTTGACAAGGGATTGGCCATCCACCTCGGGAAAATTCTGGAGTGCGCCGCCATTGCAGCTACGCCCGGAAGCGGCAGCGACTGCATGTTCGGTTACCTGCACAAGGAGGACTTTGTCCTGGAGCCGCTCTCCCCTATCCGGAAGTGTACGACGCTTTCGGTGGCCGCCCACACGCTGTACGAGAAGACAGACCCGTACCACCTGCCGGGCCCCGGAGGCGCCATCGACCTGCGCAACTCTACGTTCACGCAGATCGAGGAGAACAAGGTGAAGGTGACGGGCAGCAGATTTGTGCCGACCGAGGGGTATTTCGTGAAGTTGGAAGGGGTCAAACGGGTCGGGTTCCGGACGATCTCCGTGGCCGGCGTGAAAGACCCGATCATGATCCAAAAAATCGACGATGTGGTGAAGAGTGTCAAAGAGCGGGTGAAGAACAATTTTGAAAGTTACGGGATCAGGGATTTCTTCCTGGATTTTAAGATCTACGGGCGCAACGGCGTGATGGGGCTTTTCCCCGGCCTGGAAAAAAGGACGGGGCACGAGCTCTGCATCGTGATTGAAGCGGTAGCACTGAATCAGGAGCAGGCGGATACCATCTGCGGGTTTGCCCGGAGCACCATGCTGCACTTCGGCTACGAAGGGCGTATCTCCACGGCCGGGAACCTGGCGTTCCCCTTCTCCCCCTCCGACTGTAAAGTGGGGGAAGTATATGAGTTCAACATCTATCACTTGATGAAGGTGGATGATCCCAAGGAGTACTTCCCCATTACGTATACGCAGTTTACCAATGGTCAATAATTTAAGCAGGATAGCATTATGGAATACAAGCTTATAGAGGCGGCTTCGGTGATCCGGAGTAAAAATTCGGGGCCTTATGAATTGACGTTCGACATCATTTTTAAGGATTTCGATCTGTACAACCAAGTAAAGGCGGCCCGGGCCATCAACGAACAGAAGTTCTGCGAATTGTATGAAATTCCGCTGACGGATGTTATCAAATTGGTCTATTTTGACCCGGCCAAGGCCGTAAAGATCACGATTGTGCGCCCGATGGCGTCGGGAGCGCTCGGCGAAACCGATGTGTACGGAGCGCAGCAACATGCACCGTTGCTCGGGTATACATTTATCCTTTAATTTAACAGAATATGGTTAGAGAGATTCAAAGCGGCAAGATCACCGACCTTGTCGAAAAATTGTGCATCGACGCAAATTGCAATCTCACGGAGGACATTTACCAATGTCTCCGGAGTTGCAGAGTGGCTGAGAAGTCGGAACTCGGCAAAGAGATCCTCGGCACCCTGGTGGAGAATGCCGATATTGCCCGCCGCGAAACGGCGCCTATTTGCCAGGACACCGGCATGACGGTTGTGTTTGTGCAGATGGGACAGGATGTCCACATCACAGGCGGTTCGCTGGAAGCGGCCATCAATGAAGGGGTCAGAAGGGGGTACGAAAAGGGGTATCTCCGCAAATCGGTGGTGCGGGAGCCGCTGGACCGGGTTAATACTAAGGACAATACACCGGCCGTTATCCATTACGAGATCGTACCGGGCGATACGTTCCACATTGTTGTGGCGCCGAAAGGGTTTGGGAGCGAGAACATGAGCCAGTTGAAGATGCTGAAACCGAGCCAGGGAGTGCAAGGGGTAAAAGAGGTTGTCATCAATACGGTTTCGGAAGCGGGCGCCAACCCCTGCCCGCCGATCATCGTCGGCGTGGGCATCGGCGGAACGATGGAACGGGCCGCCTACCTGAGTAAGAAGGCGTTGTTGAGGCCTATCGGGGAACACAACCCGAACCCGGAGCTGGCGCAATTGGAAAAGGAGCTGCTGGAAGCGGTGAATAAGCTCGGTATCGGGCCGGCCGGTTTCGGCGGTTCTACCACAGCGATGGCGGTGAATGTGTTGACGTATGCTACGCACATTGCCGGCTTGCCGGTTTCGGTAAACATCGGGTGCCATGTTACCCGGCATGCGGAAGGAGAACTGTAAGAGTCTGTTTAAAAAGCAAAAGAAGATGCAAGAGAGAAAAATACTCACGACCCCTTTGAGTGACGCTGTCATCAAGGATTTGAAAGCCGGAGATATGGCCTATATTTCCGGTGTGGTGTACACGGCGCGGGATGCGGCGCACAAGAAAATGTGTGAACTGCTGGACGAGGGCCAACCGATGCCGTTCGATTTTACGGGCGCCGCGGTTTACTATGCCGGCCCGTGCCCGGCGAAACCGGGAAAGCCGATCGGTTCGGTCGGCCCGACTACGAGCGGCCGGATGGATCTGTATGCTCCGAAACTGATGGAACAGGGGCTGAAGATCATGATCGGCAAAGGCTTGAGAAGCAAGGAGGTGATCGATTCTATTGTGAAGCACGGAGGGATTTATTTTGCGGCGATTGGAGGAGCGGCTGCGTTGATGGGGAAGAGTGTGGAGAGTGCGGAGGTGATCGCTTTCGATGAACTCGGTACCGAAGCGGTACGCCGCTTGGTGGTGAAGGAGTTGCCGGTGATTGTCGCTATTGACAGCCGGGGCAACAACATGTACGACGAAGGCCGGGAAAAATACCAGGTATTGTAAAAACACAGCCCCCTCCCCAAACGGTACCAACCAAAACCGCGCCCACAAATAGTAAAGCGCGGTTTTGTTGCTTTGTTGTCAGGTACGCTCCAACAAATTGTTTTTCGATGCTGCTTCGCTTTTACGCTCCGAAAAATCAATTTGTCTCCGCTTATGCTTTGATTTTCTCCTGTACTGAGGATTACTACGGACAAACGCCTGAAATTTTGTAGTTTTTACATCCGGATTCGGCTGTCCGCTTCGGGGTATTGTGTGCCGAAGCTGCTTCGCTTTTACGCTTCTTGCACATCAATACCCCTTCGCTTGCTAACCGTTATATCAATTCCCTTTGCATTTTTACCTCACGCTTGCCCTCTGTTTGAACTATTTCTATTTTGGAAATAGTTAATTCACTCGTTTTTTGCTTCCGTTGTTTTTTGCTGTTTTGTATTTGGAATTGGACTTCTATAGTCAATATTAACAAATATATGGTGTATCGAAATGCCATTTTCGTGATTTGAACGGGCAACTTTGATTCCTCTCGAATTACGATATCCGTACGAGTCTGATAAATCATCTATAGATTGATAGGCATACCCAGATGGATAAGAAACGGTTTTTACAATGTCTTTATAATCATTCCATCTCATGTCGAAATTCTGAACCGTCGATCTGTTATATATAAGGATAATTAGGTTTTTTAGTGTATGGTAATAATTGAAAAGCTTTTGGATATGTGTAGTAGCCGATGATTTATCTCGAAAAATAAAAGCTTCACAAATACAAATTGGAGTTTTGTTCACTCCCATAATAGTCAAGTCTCTTTCACCTGGTTGTTTTGGGCTAAGTGATCCTGAGTAACCTCCTCTTGATTGAGCCCCAACAGACATCCCCCACGGATTGATTCTTGAATCTATGGACAGCTCAATAATGTCATTAAATTTGTCTTCACTGGTTATCTCTGATATGGACATTATCTTATCCAACATTCTGTCGGCTGCCAATGTAAACTCATACGCTAAAAAATCTCCAAGTGGATATTTACCATTGAGATTTTCAGGAAGAATTTTAATTAACTTATCTGGGCTGCTGTCAAATATTCTGCGATAATGACTTCTAAGTTCTTCTATTTCAAATTCTTTGTCGATTGTTTTTTCGATTTTAGCTATTCTTTCAGTCTCTCCGCTGTAAGTTACTTTGTGGAATTTTTTAGCCTCCTCAGTAAGGTATGACGCTCCGACAGCATCTCCTAAAACATTTAGTGTGTTAATTTGAATCTCTAAGATGTTTGGATCCATTTGATGAAGAGGATCCAGATTCAAATACATCTGTCTAACATCATCATATCGCTGTGTTTCGAAATAAATAAGCATTTTATTGGCAAGAAAGATTGTTCCAAGTTCATTTTCGTTGATTCTTGGATTCGATTTGAACTGGTACTCTTCCCATTCAGTCAAAGCCTCTTCATAATAAGCAGGGTTCTTGTCCTTTTTTGCCATCGATATCTTTGCCGCCATTCGGTTGAGAGCGACATAAATATTTTTGGGATACCTATTGCTAAGGGTATTGAAAATTAAATAAGCTACCTGTGGATCACCGAATAGCAAAATCAATGCTCGGTAAAATTCTTTTATGTCTGCATCAGTGAGATTAACGCGGCTAACAACGATACCCCCCTTAGGGGGCGGTTGGATACTAATCAATTCAGAAATATCATTGTGGTAGTAGGCCAAGAGAAGTCTGATACGATAAACCAACGCTTTATATTCATTGTGCTTTGGCCTTTTGGCTGCAATTTCTTTTTCCCAATAATCCAAAATTTGTTCGATTTGCGAAACAAGTTCAGGATATTGGGTTAGTTTGTGCAAGGCTGATTCGATCTCGAATATCCTATGAGAGCTGTTCAAGAATTGAGTTAAATCAATCTCTCTCACCTTATCGATAAGCTCCTGTTTCGTCTTCTGGGACGTTATTGACTCTGCAAATGTTAGTATTTTGATTAAATTATTTGACTTTAGAATAACTTCGACTAGATCATCCTTCTTCTTAAAGAAATTTACTGCCTTAGCTATTTGTGGGAGTAAGGCATTCTCAGAGGTTGATCCATATCCCCATTCTTTGTTGAACTCGAATACATCAATTTTCCCTTCTTGTGGATTATCGTAGGAATTATCCTCAAGTATGGTGATAATTTTTTCTTCGATTCGTCTTTTTATCTNNNTTATCTTGCCGACAACCTCTTTATCAAGTCCATAAGGAACTGCCGGAAGAATTAAAGCCGTGTGAATTTGCAAAAGAATGGCTAAATGGGTCCGAAGCCGGTTTGCAGAATAGGTATTAAGGGAATCATAACGACTATCTGTTGAATTGAACGAGATCGAAGGTTCTAAAAATTTGTTTAATAAACTCTGTTTGTAAATATACCAGATAGGGTAAAGCCATTCGATAACTGCTGTTCTTTCGGATTGTTCTCCCCATATTGGTGTGCCCATATCCCATTTCCTCTCTTGAACGAACCACTTTTTCACTTCGCAAATACCGATGGAATTGGAATATGCCTCATAAAAAACCTTAACAACGGGAGTTATGTCAAAATCAAGGTGTGATAATTGAGCTTTGTATCTCCATAATGTCGCACATCTCATTACCCAGGAGAGACCATCGAGTTTCACCAATGGCAATCTCACGGATCCGGTGTCGTGAATTACAGTTTCTTTATGCTCGATGAATCGTTGAGCCACCTCACCAAGTATTTCAGGTAAAAAATATTCGTTCGAGTTGGTATATGAATAACGTAAATATCTAAGAGCCTCGATCTGCCCTAATAACAGATTTTCACGATGCTTTAACTTATTTTTGTCAATATTATTTCTTGTTTTTGATTGTATCCTATCGTATTTGTGAAAATTGATTTGCCTGAAAACTTGAAAAACAATCCCAGAGGAAACTTTTGCATCGCTTTTAGCAACAAAAGGCAATGAAAGTTGAAGACACAATCTCCACAGCTTCTGTGACAAAAACTCTTTTTCATCTCCTGGAAAATTGAATTTATCAATAAGCTGAAAGCTATACGGAATCGTTTCAGGAGTGGTTAGCAGATATGGAATAACCTCTCTTCGATCGTGTATAATACTACTCGATAGTATGGCCAGCAATGATGGCCTATCCTCTGAAATTAAGATTAGTTGCTGTGTACGTTTGAAAAAAGATGGTCGGGGATGCTCCTCCCCGTAGCTTTCATCGGTCTCGGACTCGAAATCACTTTTGACTATCGTGGATATAAGATATGCAATCCTATCACGAGCCCCTCCATGAGAATAAAAATATTCTGATAAACTTGGTTTAGAAAGACTTCGATAGAGTTCAAATAGGTTGTCGCCCTCTAATGACTTTGCATCGAAAACCCTGTCAATCAGTATGGCGTTCTCTCCATGAATAGAGTCAAAGTTCGCTTTTTTAATCTCTGATGCAACACCTATCAAATCTTCCTCATCCTTAATAATCACAAGAGCAGTATCCAAGAACAATTTTTGAGCCTGCTCCGTACAATATGGAAGAAAATTCGGATATCTTTCTTGGTAAAGAATCTTAGAAAGCGATTTCTGTAGCCGTACTTGTTCAGATAAATATGACGAATCATGCGTCTGAGCCTCCCAATAATACCCTGCAATTTTATCCCACAAATCGTAATATATGGTGCCATGCAAGAAATTCAATTTGTAAATATCCGTATTTTCAGAGTCGGGAATAATTACCTGCTGCTCAATCAGGGTATCAATGTTAGGAATTGGGAATAGGGTCTGATATCTATTGTGGATTGTTGCAAATTCGTGTTTCGATATCTCCAATTTTTTCTCGTCTATATAATTTTTTTGCCTTAATTCATCTAAAAAAACGAATTCATTCCAATGAGCTAAAATCGGAGAGTAGTAAACATCGAAATGTTCAAGATTAATTTGTTCATTCTTAGTATTAAAAACCTTTGTTATGGTTTCTTCCGTTATGCTCGTATTATTCTCAGAGTTGAAAGGCTGGATCATCGCAATGAATTCTTCTTTAGGAATTTGCCTTGTATCATCAGAAGACAAAGAATTGAAGACATGGTCAAGAAACAAGAACTCTTCTTTAGCACTTTTCATTTTATCAAACTGACGACACAAAATAGAGTCTATCCCTCTGGGTATCTCAATGTAACCCAAAACTTTTCGTAACCAAAAACGATTAAACAAACCATCGGTATCAATAGCAATTTTGTTTTCGAACTCGTAACGTTCTTTGAATGCCAGAAATTCATCAATGGTCATTTTTTCTCGACTCAAAACTGACTTGTGTACAACGGCAGCCCAAAAGCGAGAAGCATCCCATAATAAATCAGCCTCGACAACTTTAACAGATTGCAGTTGGGGAGATCCTTGATTGATAGTATAGTTGTCAATAAATTTCCGTATATCTTTTCTAAGTCCGTGAATGTCCATAGGATTCTTCATTAGTGGATCGTCAAAATGTATCAGAGTCAATAAAAGTTTCGTTCACTATTATTAATGGACGCTTTACTTATGAGTTTGATCTCCCCGCTTATTGCATCTTTCAGGATCGCCTTGATGAACTCCTGGGCATCAATGGACATTATAGTAATTTACTGATCCTGTTCGTGGATATATTTCACCTCCTTTATTTTGATCGCCCCTCCAATGAGTATCCACAAAGACATTAGAGTTTTCCAAAGTTTCGGAATATTTGTATGTCTCTTGTATTGAAAAAATTCATGTTTTCAATCGTTTTCCCTACTTGAATATTTAGAGTCTGTTAAAAAATTCACTCTCATTCTCTGCGGTTTTTCGCTTCTATTTTTCTCGTTTTTTCGTTAAATAGGGACCGCTATTCATCTCAAAATCGAGAAAAACAGAAACAAAAACAGCTCTCAAATAACTTTGGTGAAAAATTTAAACAGATTCTTATATCATTTACTCCCGTTACTAATTATTTCCTTAAAGATCAAATGCTTCAATGCCCGTTCCGTATTAAACGAAAGTTGGTTGTAAAGTTCTTGAACTTTCAATCGTTCGATGGCTACATCGGCACTAATGACTCCTTGCTCATAGAGCAGAATGGTAGCATACAACGAATCGTTGGCAACGGGTCCTGTCACAAAATCCAATTGCTCCTGTTTCATGCCGCGTCTGTTGCCTACAACGAAATCCAGCCATTCGCGAGTAGCGGTATCGAAAAAACGAACTTTATATTCATTTGAGTATAGTATCTTTTCGTCAAATTCAAAAATCGAAACGGCAAAATACTCCGATTGCGTGCGTTTTTGTTTTATTTTCGCCCACTTCTCTGCTTGCTCCAAATTGGTGGTTGTATAGAATGCTCTCCCAAAATCCGTTGCTTGGCGACATTGTAGCAAGTCGGGTATTTCTACGCCAACGGTCGATCCATGATACAGTTTCATTTCTTCCGCATTTTTATAAATTCGTCAATTTCTTCCATGATATAGAGTTCGCCTTGTGTGTGCAACATTTCAAAAGCGTTGCTTAGATAATCGAAAACGTGGTATTTTTGAAAAATGAACAAGGTTTCTTCTGCCGACAGATGGGAAAAGAGCTTGTATTTTTCCAAACAAAACGAAAAAAATAGCAGCACATTTGAATTGTTTTTTTTGCTCGTTTTTTCTTCTTCAATCATCTCAAAAATACTTAAACCACTCATATACCACAGTTTTGCTTCTTTATCAAACAATTTTTTGTAGCCATCAGAATGATACAGATAGTCGAAAGCATCTTCGTAATCCAGTTGCTTTCGTTCCATAATAATTTCTACCAATTGCTGCACTTTGAAAGGCATAATGGCTGTTTCGACGGTTTGTTGTTCGGCCATAAATTATCACTATTTTGTTGGGTATATTTTCTAATTATTCTGTCACTGATCCGCCTGCCATGTCCAACAGTTCCGTGGTGATGTTTTGCTGGCGGAGTTTGTTGTAGTCCAGTTGCAGGCGGTTCAGTAATTTATTGGCGTTGTCGTTGGCGATCTGCATGGAGAGGATGCGGGCGGCCTCTTCGGAAACGTGGTTTTCTACAAAGGCTTTGTGGAACACCGTCCGGACAAGCAAGGGGTAAAGTACCTCGAAGATCTCCCGGCAATCCGGTTCGTAGATGTAGATGCGCTCTTTTTCCGGCGTATCGGGACCGGCCTGCTCTTTGGGCAGTTGTTCGCTGCGCGGCCTGACCGGCAACAGGGGCAGGGAGGTGGCTTCCTGGGTTCCTATGCTTTTGTAGCGGGTGTAGATCAATTCTACCCGGTCTATCTCTTTGGCTAAGAAACGACGGATCAACTCCTCCGTCAACACCTTTCCCCCTTCTGCCGGAGAACCTGCCGAAAATTGTTCGGGTACCTGCCGTTTTTCAATGACCGGCAGACGGCGAAGGTAGTTTTGGATCTTTTTCCCGACCGGGTATATCTCCAGGTGAGTCACTCCTTCCTGTACAAGCGCTGCGATCCGCTCCTGCGTTTTTTTGTACAGGTTGGAGTTGAATGCGCCGGAAAGCCCTTCGTTGGAAGAGAGCACCACCAAGGCTCCCCAGGCAACCGGCCGCTGTTCGCTCAACGGAGAGAGGTAATTGCAATCTTCTTCGGGGATGTGGTCCAGGATGGCCTGCAACTGCTCTTCGTACGGACGCGCCTGGTTCAATTCCACCTCTGCCCGTTTTTTCCGGGCGGAGGAGATCATCTTCATCGCCCCCGTGATCTTCCGGGAGGATTGCACCGAACGGATCCGGCGTTTTAGATCCCGCATGGTTGACATACCCTATCCTTTAAAATGTTCGGCTGCCTCCGTCGCTACGTCCTGCATGATCTTCTCCATCGCTTCGTCCAACTCCCCTTTTTTCAGACGATCCAATACCTCTTTCCGGTAACGGGCATTGAGGAGTTCCAGATATTGTTTTTCGAAATCGGCGACGCGGTGCAGCGGTACGTTTTTCAGCAACCCCTGGGTACCGCAGTAGATGACGGCGATCTCCTCTTCCGCCGGAATGGGTGCGTGCTGGGGCTGCACCAACAGACGGGCGTTTTTTCGCCCTTTGTCGATCACCATCGCCGTGACCGCATCCATGTCTCCGCCGAATTTGGAGAAGGACTCTAACTCCCGGAACTGCGCCTGGTCTATCTTCAAGGTGCCTGCGATCCGTTTCATGGATTTCAGTTGGGCATTTCCACCCACCCGCGAGACCGATATGCCTACGTTGACGGCCGGCCGGATCCCTTCGTTGAAGAGAACGGCGTCCAGGAAGATCTGCCCATCGGTGATGGAGATGACGTTGGTCGGTATGTAGGCCGAAACGTCGCCCGCCTGCGTTTCGATGATCGGCAAAGCTGTCAGGGAACCGCCGCCTTTGATGCGGGGAACGAGCGGTTCCGGCAGGTCGTTCATGCGGGCCGCCACTTCGTCGTTGGAGATGATGCGGGCCGCCCGTTCCAGCAAGCGGGAGTGCAGGTAAAAAATATCGCCCGGATAGGCTTCCCGGCCGGAAGGTCTCCGCAGGATGAGGGACATTTCCCGGTAGGCCACGGCCTGTTTGGAGAGGTCGTCGTAGATGACCAGGGCGTGGCGGCCGCTGTCCCGGAAATACTCGCCGATGGTGGCCCCTGCAAACGGGGCGTAGTAGCGCATGGCGGCCGAGTCGGAGGCGTTGGCGGCCACTATGATGCAGTATTCCAATGCGCCCTTTTCGCGCAGCACATTGACCAAAGTTGCCACAGAAGAGGCTTTTTGCCCTACGGCTACGTATATGCAGTAAACAGGATCCCCCTGCTTGAAGTTTTCGCGTTGGTTCAGAATGGTGTCGACGGCAATGGAGGTTTTACCGGTCTGCCGGTCACCGATGATGAGTTCCCGCTGCCCGCGTCCGATCGGTACCATCGAGTCTATGGCTTTCAGTCCGGTCTGTAACGGCTCTTTGACCGGTTGCCGGAAGAGTACGCCCGGCGCTTTGCGTTCCAACGGCAATTCGATGGTCTCGCCCGCCAAGGGACCGGCACCGTCTATCGGCTCTCCCAAGGTGTTGATGACCCTTCCGAGCAATCCCTCTCCCACCCGGATGGAGGCGATGTGTCCTGTCCGTCTGACCGTAAAGTTCTCCTTGACCCGGTCGGCAGCGTTCATCAGAATGACCCCGACGTGGGCCTGTTCCAGGTTCATGGCCACCCCGATCACACCGTTCTCAAACTCTACCAGTTCGTTGGCGCGGACGTTGTCCAAACCGTATATGCGGGCCACCCCGTCTCCCACCTCCAGCACCGTGCCGACCTCTTCAAACTCTGCTTTGGTGTTCACGCCCTGCAATAGCATCTCCAGCACATGCGATATTTCATTGATCTTGCTCATAAGCTACTTTTTTCTGTCTTTCAGACTTTCATAATCCATACCCTTTCCGGATCAGGCTCAGTTCTCTCCGTACCGAAGCGTCCAGCTGGTGCGAACCAGCTTTGAGGATAAAACCTCCGATGATCTCCGGATCGGCGGAGGCGGTAAATTCGATCTCTCCGGCGATCTTTTTCCGGACTGCCGCACGAATGCGCTCCATCACCTCTTCCGGCAGCGGGCGGGCCGTGACGATATTTACCTGTACGATGCCGTGAGCCTTCCGGTATAACTCTCCGTACATCAGGGCGATGGTGCGAAGATCACGCTCCCGGTGGTTTTTGATCAGCAGGCGGATACCCCGCATGTACGCCTGGACCGGTTCGATCCCGACAGAGGTGGAGAGCAATAATTCTTTGTCTTCCAAAGAGAGTACCGGATTCAATAACGCTTTCTGCAACGCCGGATGCGCCTGGAAAATTTCCAGGAACAGGTTCATTTTTTCGTACACCTCTTTGTCCGCGTGCAGCGAACGGGCGTAACGGAAAATGGCTTTGGCGTAGCGTTTCGGGATCAATCCCTCGTTCATTTTTCCGGTATTTGCTGTTAGTACCCCTGTTTTCGATCAGTTGGCCTGTTCCATCTCGTTCAGGAATTTTTCGACCATCTCCTGTTGGGCGGCATCCGAATCCAGATCTTTCCGGATCACTTTCTCTGCGATCTCCAGCGAAAGTTTTCCCACCTCCCGGCGGAGTTGGGATTCGGCCTCTCTTTTCATCTGTTCCACCGACAATTTGGCGGTTTCCAACACTTTCTGCGCTTCGTCAAGCGCTGCCTGCCGGGCTTCGGCTACCATCTCCTGTTTGGCTTTCCGGGCCTCCTCCAACAGCTCGAACTGTCGTTTTTTGGCCTCTGCTACCAAGGATTTTGCCTCCTCTTCCGCCCTTTCTTTCCGTTCGATGGCCTCCTGCGTATAGGCAACTCCCTGCTCTATGAATGCCGCCCGGGCTTCCATGCTCTTGAGAATGACCGGCCAGGCATATTTGGCCAACACTCCCACCATCAGCAGGAATACCAGCAACATCCAGAACAGCAACCCGAATTCAGGTTCCAATAATGCCATGATGGTTTGTTTGTGTGTGAAAACGGTTCTCTATTCTACAAAAATGGCCAGCAGGCAGACAATGATGGCAAAGAGGGCCACTCCTTCGATCAAAGCTGCTACTACGATCATGTTGGCCCGGATGTTGTTGGACTCTTCCGGCTGGCGTGCGATCGACTCCATCGCTTTTGATCCGATCTTTCCGATCCCGATCGCTGCACCGATGGTCACTATTCCAACGCCGATACAAGCCGCAATTTTGGCTAAACTGGCGCCGGCGGCTACTTGTAATGCAATTAAACTCAACATAGGTTCTATTTTTAATGAATACTTATTTTTCTCTTGCCAAAGCGATAAAGATCGTCGACAATATCATAAATACATACGCTTGAATGAAGCAGATCAATACATCCAACAATCCCATAAAGAGGGCGAACAGTACCGAGAGGAGTGCGGAACCGCCCTGTGCAACCGCGCCCATCATGCCGAATACAAAGATCAGCGACACCAATACCAGCATGATCAGGTGCCCGGCCAGCATATTGGCAAACAACCGGATCATCAGGGAGAGCGGTTTGGTGAGCACCCCGAACAGTTCGATCAACGGCATGAGCGGGATGGGGAATTTCAGCCAGGCAGGCACTTCCGGCCAAAAGGTCTCCCGCCAGTATTTTTTGCTGCCGGAAACATTCACTACGACAAAGGTACACAGGGCCAGCGCCAAGGTGACCGACAGATTGCCCGTTACGTTGGCGCCACCGGGAAAGACGACCATCAATCCCAACAGGTTGGAGAAGAAGATAAAAAAGAAGAGGGTCAGCAGGTAAGGCCCGAACTTCCGGGCCTCTTTTCCCAATACCGGTACGATCACCTCTGCATAGACCATTTCGATGATCTTCTCCAAAAATCCCAAGAGTCCTTTCGGCGCCCGCAACGGGTTGTGTTTGTACCAGCGTACCAGCGGGAAGAGTACCGATAGAAGTACCAAGGCTGTGATCACAACCGCTAATACATTTTTGGTGACCGAAAGGTCCAACGGCCTTCTCTCCTGCCCGTCTGCGTTCATCTCCACGATCTTGCCGGCGTGCGGCCCCTCCGGAGCGATCCGGAACCCGGCGTACCCGGCGCCATGCTCCAGACGGGAGGAACTGAAGAGGTACCACCCGCTCTCCCGGCTCCGTACGATTACCGGCAGCGGGATCGCCACGTGTTTGCCGCCGGGTAAGGCGATGCTCCAGCCGTATTCGTCCCCCAAGTGTGCAAACACCAACTCTTTCGGGTTGAATGTTGCTTTTTCCTCTTCGGCCCGGAGCGTTCCGGCGGCGAGGAGCAGCATGCCTGCAAGCAGTGATATGTATCGGAAAGAAATACGCATCGATCTGTCAATTTATACACACGGATATCCGGTTCTCCCGGACTTCCGCCAGTCCGCCGGTAATGGCTACCCGTACTTTCTGTCCATCTTTTTGGTAAACGATCTCCCCGTTTTCCAGGGTGGAGATAAGCGGAGCATGTCCTTCCAATATTACAAAGCGACCGCAGGTACCGGGCAGTTCGACCTGTTCCACCGGTCCGTTGAAGATGGTCTTTTCGATGGAAAGTATTCTCAGGATCATGTTTCGGTCGCTTTTTTCTTCATCTCTTTTCCTTTCCGGATTACGTCGTCTATGGTACCTGCATTCATGAATGCCTGTTCGGGGTATTCGTCCATCTGACCGTCCAGGATCATCCGGAAACCGCGGATGGTCTCTTCCAGGGGTACCATGACCCCCGGGATCCCCGTGTACTGTTCGGCAACGTGGAACGGTTGGGAAAGAAAACGCTGCGCCCGACGGGCCCGCGCCACAACGGTCTTGTCTTCGTCGGAGAGTTCGTCTACGCCCAGTATGGCGATGATGTCCTGCAATTCGTTGTAGTGTTGCAACAGGCTGATGACCTCCTGCGCCGTCCGGTAGTGTTCCTCCCCGACAATGTTGGGATCCAGAATACGGGAGGAGGATTCTAAGGGGTCCACCGCCGGGTAGATCCCCAACTCCGTGATCTTCCGGCTCAACACCGTGGTGGCGTCCAGAAAATTAAAGGTTGTAGCGGGGGCCGGGTCCGTCAGGTCGTCGGCCGGCACGTAAATGGCCTGTACGGAGGTGATGGAACCGTATTTGGTGGAGGCGATGCGTTCCTGTAATTTTCCCATCTCGGAGGCCAGCGTCGGCTGGTAGCCCACTGCCGAAGGCATGCGTCCCAGCAGAGCGGAGACTTCGGATCCCGCCTGGGTAAAACGGAAGATGTTGTCGATAAAGAGCAGTACTTCGTTGCCGGTTTCGCCGCTGTCCCGGAAGGTCTCGGCTACCGTCAGCCCGGAGAGCGCCACCCGCAGGCGGGCGCCCGGCGGTTCGTTCATCTGCCCAAATACCAATGTCGCCTGCGATTTGGCAACCTGCGCCATGTCTACGCTCTGTACATCCCAATTGCCTTTGTCCATCTCTTTCCTGAAGTGTTCTCCGTAATCGATCACTCCCGATTCGATCATCTCCCGCAACAGGTCGTTCCCTTCCCGGGTGCGCTCCCCGACTCCGGTGAAAACCGAGTAACCGTGGTGCCCCTTAGCGATGTTGTTGATCAGTTCCATGATCAGGACGGTCTTGCCGACCCCGGCTCCGCCGAACAGCCCGATCTTGCCCCCTTTGGAGTAGGGTTCCAGCAAATCGATCACTTTGATCCCGGTGAAGAGGAACTCTTCCGTGATCGACAGGTCTTCGAATTTGGGCGCATCCTGGTGGATGGAGCGGGTAGCGGTATAGTCCAGCGGGGCCAGATTGTCGATGGCGTCTCCCGTTACGTTCATGAGCCGGCCTTTGACCTGGTCTCCGGTCGGCATCGTCAGGGTGTGCCCCGTGTCCAATGCTTTCATCCCGCGACTCAGTCCGTCTGTTGTGTCCATGGCTACACACCGTACGGTATCTTCGCCGATGTGTTGTTCCACCTCCACGATCAACTTCGCTCCATTTTCCCGTTCGATCTCCAAGGCAGCATAGATCGGAGGGAGATTCTCCCTCCCCTCTTCGAACAGGACATCTACGACCGGTCCGATCACCTGGGTTATGTATCCGTATTTTTGTTCCATATCCTTCGAATTACAATAAGATCAAAATCAATCCCTGCGCCGTCAATACCCGCAGAAACATGGTCAGCGGATAGACGGTGGCGTAACTCACCGAAGGGATGTCGTTGCCGGCCAAACCGAGTTCGACGGGTTGCGGAATGCCCGGAAAGAGGAATGGGATGCTGCCCAAAAGGATCCCCAGGGCGATGCCGAGAAAGATGGGCACCAGGTTGGGTTCGCGCAGGCGATGCAGGGAGTTTCCCGCTTGTGCCGAACAACAATTCTTTACACCATTCCATCCCGGCCGATTTGTGTTTATTCTTCCCAGTAATCTACGACGACCCGGCTTTCCCGGATCTTTTCGCAATAGGAGCTGATCTTGACGTGTTCCGGATGGACCTTGTACCGCTCCAACGCTTCTTCGTTTTCAAAGGAGGAGATGAGTACGGCGTCGTAAGCCATTCCGGAGGGGTTGATGTTGACCCCTACCTCTACGGTCTTCAGTTCCGGGATTACCCCGTACAGAGCTTCCAACTGTTTTTTCATCCAAGCGGCGTTTTCGGCCTTGCTTTTTCCTTCGGCCTGTGCTTTCAGTTTCCAGGCGACAATGTGTTTCAGCATCATTACTGTTTTAAATTATACTTAATGCGCCGGTTCCAGTTCTACGGTGAAGTGCCGCATGATGGGAAATTCGTTGACGATCCGGTAGCCCCGTGTGATGGTGTCCCGGCGGTCGTAGACGTTTTTCAAGGCTGCAGCCACTACGTCCATGTGGTTGTTGGTGTAGGTGCGGCGGGAAACGGCCAAACGCAATAATTCCAGTTTCGGATAGCGGTTTTCGCGGGTGACGGGATCCCGGTCCGCCAGCATGGCGCCGATCTCTACGCCGCGCACCCCTGCTTCGAGGTAGAGTTCGATTCCCAGTGTTTGGGCGATGAACTCCTCTTTGGGTACGTTGGTCAGGATTTTTTTGGCGTCGACAAAGATGGCGTGGCCACCTACGGGGCGCTGGTAGGGAATGCCGTATCCGTCCAACCGGGCGCCTAAGTATTCTACTTGTTTGATGCGGGTTTCCAGGTAGTCGAATTCGGTCCCTTCGTGCAATCCCTGCGCGAGTGCGTTCATGTCGCGGCCGGACATCCCTCCGTAGGTGATGAAGCCTTCGTTCATGATGCAGAACATCTGGGCTTTTTTCCAGAGCGCTTCGTTTTTGAAGGCTACAAATCCGCCCATGTTGACGATGGCATCTTTTTTGGAGGACATGGTCATGATGTCGGCATAACCGAACATCTCTTTGACGATCTGTTTGATGGTTTTGTCCGCATAGCCTTTTTCCCGCATTTTGATGAAGTAGGCGTTTTCTGCGAAACGGGCGGAGTCTATCTGTAAGGCGACACCGTATTTTTTACAGAGGGCCGACACTTCCCGGATGTTTTGCATGGAGACCGGCTGCCCGCCGGCGGTGTTGTTGGTGACCGTCAAAATGACACAGGGAATCTTTTCGGCCGGGTATTTTTTCAATACCGCTTCCAATTTGAACGGGTCTACATTTCCTTTGAACGGGATCTCCAACTGGGTATCGGACGCTTCGTCGATGGTGCAGTCGATGGGGATGGCCCGGCGGTATTCGATGTGTCCTTTGGTGGTGTCGAAGTGGGAGTTGCCAGGGAGGATATCGCCCTCTTTGATGATGGTGGAGTAGAGTACGTTTTCGGCGGCGCGCCCCTGGTGTGTCGGCAGAAAGTAGTCGAATCCGAGGATCTCTTTGATCGCTTCTTTCATGTTGTAGTAGGAACGGGCCCCTCCGTAGCTTTCGTCCCCCAGCATGAGGGCCGCCCACTGTTGGTCGCTCATGGCCCCTGTGCCGGAGTCTGTCAGCATGTCGATGAAGACGTAGTCGCTTTTGAGGTTAAACAGGTTGTATTTGGCTTCCCGGATCCACTGTTCCCGCTCTTCCCGCGTGCTTTTCCGGATGTTTTCTACCATCTTGATGCGGTAGGATTCTGCAAAGGGTAATTCCATGTAGATTGAATTTATGGGTTCATTGTTTTATTAGTTGCTTACAAAGCTATATATTTTTCGGGCGATTTTGCCAAATGGCGCAGAAAGTTTACCTTTGGGACATATAATTTTATCTTACATTTAGAGTCTGTTTATTATGGAAGCAAGTAAAAAAATCATTCCCGCAGCGGTGGTGGTTGTTATTCTGGTCATTGCATTGGCCGGCAGTTTTTATACGATCAATACCGGGGAGCGGGGGGTGGTATTGCGGTTCGGTAAGTTGACCGCGAATGTCGGAGAGGGTTTGCACCTGAAGATGCCTTTTGTGGATCAGGTGGAGGTGCTGTCGATCCGGGACCATAATTTGACGATGAAGCAGGAGGTCTCTTCCAGTGATATCCAGACTATTTCTGTGGAGGTGGGTTTGGTGTATTCGTTGGATCCGGAGAAGGTGGACCACATTTACCAAACGTATGGTAAAAATATTGAAGTGACCCTGGTGCGTCCTACTTTGTCCGAAAAGATCAATGCGGTGATCGCCGAATATCCGATCGAAGCTTTTGTGGAGAAGCGGGCGGAGATCTCGAACCGGATCAATACGGCGTTTGCGGGTCAGGTAGGCGGCAGCGGTATTTTAGTGAAAAGTTTGCTGATCACGAACCACGATTTCAGCGATGAGTTTAACAAGGCGATCGAGGATAAAAAGATCGCCGAGCAGGGGGCCCTGACTGCTAAGTTTACGCTGGAACGGATGAAGTTGGAGGCGGAAGCCCAAAAGATTAAACAGGCATCGCTTTCGCCGATGGTGCTTCAGGAGATGGCTATTAATAAATGGGACGGTAAGATGCCTCAGTATTTCAGCGGGCAACTCCCTTTTTTGACGATTAAATAGGGGGACGGGTATGACCGGGATCATTGAATTGGAGGGCATGGAGTTTTATGCCTATCACGGTTGTTATGCGGCGGAACAGCTTGTCGGGAGTAAGTTCCGGGTGGATGCGGAGATCCGCTATGATTGTGCGTTGGCTGCCCGGAAGGATGAGATTGCGGATGCTCTCAGTTATCAGACTGCTTATGAAGTGATCGCCGCTGAAATGCGAACGGTGTCCCATTTGTTGGAACATGTTGCCCAACGGATGATCGATGCTTTGTACGCGCGGTTTCCCCAAGCGGTTTGTGTGAGGATCAGGGTTTCTAAACTGAATCCGCCGTTGGGCGGAAAGGTCCGAAGTAGTAGCGTGACTTTGGAAAAGTAGTTTCGGGGGAAATATACGAAATGTTTGTGTTTGCCGGCCGTCGCTTCGGGTTGTTGTTTCCGAAAGCGGTCTCCACGGCGGTTTTCCAAGCTCCGGCTTTCGGAATCAACAACCCGAAGCTCAGTGCGTTCCGGAACGGCAGGCTATTTTCCGGGTGCGTTATCCGCCTCAAAATCGAGAAAAACAGAAACAAAAACAGTTCTCAAATAATTTCGGTGAGAAATTTAAACAGACTCTCAGTTAAACATCTCTTTATGAGTTGATTTGTATTTTTTTGTAAAAATAGTTTGTCTTTGTAACCCGTAGTGCATTTAGATAAATAAGAAAGAAGTTGTTCATTCTCAACAAATTGAGTATATTTGATTGTCTGACAAACAATTAAATACGATGAACA